>Ga0209916_1000079_pt1 | contig 223254 bp, 175 predicted proteins | sample ThiBio_1000_plan_FD_183956 | JGI IMG/M metagenome (GOLD analysis project Ga0209916, IMG submission 183956) | Wastewater bioreactor microbial communities from Cape Town, South Africa - Thiocy_solids_2 (SPAdes) | ecosystem: Engineered > Bioreactor > Thiocyanate-remediating > Anaerobic-Aerobic ... | reverse complement strand
GATGAATTCTTTTTTAGGTTTAACCGAAGGGGCTTTCTCAACAGCATTTGGCACAAGCTGATAGAGCGTTTTATGATAAACAAACCCTACAACCACAAAGCCTTTGCGACTTAAATGGATAATTCTATAATTTAATAATTGCGGTAGATTGTTTGTTTGTAGATATCTTTTTATTTGATGTGCAGTGTATTTGACAAAACTTCCTCCCGGGCTTTCTTTACCATTTAATGCAAGGTGTGTCCAGATAAGGTGGATGTGATTGGGCATAATTACATAACCAAAAACCCTGACCAGGTTATGCGCTACCAGATACCAAAGGGATTGGATGATAATAAGCTTTATGCTATCATCTTCTAACAAATGTTTAAAGTCAACGACAGTGTCGGTATAAAAATATACATCCTGCAATTCCATTTGACCTTGCCTTTTGTGCTGTATGTTCATAGGTGCAATGTTTAGAGATGTGTCTTACAAATATAGTATGCTGGTGGGTGAAGACACCCACCAGTAGGGAAAAAAACCGCTGATCTCTCAGCGGCTTTACAATTTTTTATTATTGATTGATCACTTGTCGACCTTGCCTTTCCTCACAGGTTTCCTCTTTGTTATTACCGGTTGCTTCTTCACATAAGCATACGGGTTATTTACTGCGTTTCACCATCCGGGACTTTTGTCATTTTACCTGCTTCTTAAAGAGTTTATAATTTTCTGTTGTCCTTATTTCATTAATTCTGTAAAGAATTAAATCATAAAAGGAATATTTTTTAAAGGGTATGGGACTATCCGTTTCAGGCAAGAGTTTTAAGCGTGGTTCTTGCATCCCAATAAGATATTCCAAAACGTCTACGTCTTTTACCTTTTTTAAAACCAAATATCGTAGTGAAATTGGTTTATGCATTCCCGCCCAATATAAAGGCTTAAAATCAAAATTATTTTCAAATAAAAAATTGGGCACTATACTATCCTTAAACAGATAGCTCAGGCTATCCGCATACAATGATGTTAGTTTATCTATATCTCTAAAATCATTATTTTTTAATGGCTTTTTTTGTGAATAACAATGCAGCATGATTGTTATAAAAACAAGGGTAAGCAAAGTACCCTTAGAACTTTGTTTACGCTTATTCATTTTGAGTGGCTTTTAAAGTTTTACCCTTGAATTTTACATTGGAATTATTTTGGTTATCAACAACTCCATACTTTGGTTTGCCGTTTGTTTGCTCCGCCCTTTTATTTGCATCAGCTTCTGCATTAGGATAAGCTTTTCCCAATACCTTACTAAATTCTCCTATAACCGCACTTTCAGCCCATGGCAATATGCTCTTTTGAAAATCTTCTACCCCTTCTACCTTACCCGCTTTTTTATAATCCTTATAGATGTTTGTTAAAATATCATCTGCGTGTCCCTTGTATGTTTTCTTTAAGCCGCCAAATTCAAAAGTTACTGATAACTTGGCTTCGCTGGCTTGTTCAAACAATTGGTCAACATGTCCATATTCATGGGCTTTGACTTGTTTAAATAATCCCGGGTTCTCTCCATCTAAAGTTGTTTTTGTACCCTGATTATCATACGGAACTTTAAAAAACTTTGAATAAGCTACGGCATAATTAAGTTTGATATCAAATTCATTTGTCTTTTTGTTGAAACTAACGCCATACCAATTCTTCTGACTGTAAGTAGTGTTTCCTAAATCGTGTAGAACTCTTGGTGCTCCTAAAGTGTAACTACTTCTTATTGATTTAATAAAATCTTGCCCGTCAGGGTCAATATTAAGTATGGGGTTATTTCCCATTGCTGCATACGGTGATATAGGTATGTTGTGTCCTCGGTCTGTCAACGGGTCAACACTCAAAAACCTGCCCACCAGCGGGTCATACAACCGGTTGCCGTAGTCCAGCAGGTTGCCTGCACCCTTCACTTCATTGTCCATCTCCTTGCCATTGAATCCGTAGCGGTAGCGCGAAAGGAAGCTGAAATTACGCCCCAGCATCACCCTGCCAAACGGAGTGTAATCGGCAGCCGTTACCATATCATAATCATAAATGCTGATCATGGAGGGATCGCTTGCCTTTCTGCCTATTTTTTTATCACTCAGTACTGTAAGTACATTACCGAGGTGGTTGGTCAGTTCAAAGAGCTTGCTGCCTCGTGTAAAGTTAAGCAAATATGTGTCTCCAAGGTTTGTTTCGTCAACTGCCGTCAGTTTGTCCGCATCCGCATCCTGGTCGCGGTTGATAATACCCAACCGGCTGCTGCCATAAAGGTAATGTTCTTTGAGCTTCAGTGGGCCGGCAGAAGCGCTGGCGGCATTGTTGACTTCGTAAGTAGCCAGCACATTGCCTTGTGCATCACGCACGTACCAGCGGTGGTTGTAATAGGCGGTGCCTCCACTTCCATGACGTACCGTTTCTCCTGTCTTATTGCCCGAAGGATCGTAATAGTAATGAAGAAAACGGCTAGTCACTCCTGCCAGCGCCCGCTTTTCTACTTCCACTACCTTGCCGTAAATGTTCCAGCTTATATCGTCGTCACCCATCCATTCGCTGCTCTTTAGGTTGCCTGTGGCATCGTATTGATAGTTGCCTGCTGCCTGGTCTCTGATGTCAACCGCAGGAGAATAATTGTTGGAGTGAGCGGTGCTTCCGAAATACTGGTCGCGGATATGATCCAAACGGTTGGTGCCACCGGTGTAAAAATAAGTGAGACTGTCCATCAGCGGGTTGGCTGTCAAATAGCTGTTGCGAAGCACGGTGAGGATATTGCCGTTGCAGGGAGCTGTCGGCTTTCAGCTAGGAGCCATCAGCTTGGGTGTAGGGTATAAGGAGTAAGGTATAGGGTTGTGAAGTGGATGGACTTAGCTGTGGTGCTACCATTGGGCTTTGGTTGCCCGCGCGGATGAATTCGTTCGGACGGGTGTCACTCACTTGTGCTGCAATAAGGCTATTCAGCTTTGCCACGCTTCGGTTGTTGGTGAAAACACTCAACAACGGCGCGGCTGCCGGGAACACCAACCTGGGCAAAAATGCTGCTGATATTGCCATTATACAGGGGACAGTAGGCCAGGTTGGCATGCAGGCTGGGCTCGGCAAAAGGAAGTCTTTTGGTATTTATGGGGTCGTAATCTCCGTAAAAATAATGCAGCGTAAAGCTGTAGGCGTCAAGGGCAACCGAAAGGTTCAGGCTCGTGGCGTCACCGCCCATATCATAAGTAGTGCTCGCATTGCTGCTGTTGATGCCTTTCAGCCAACCCTGCAGGGTATAGGCATAGTCTACACCCTGTACCTGCCGCTGACCCAGCACCATCCGCGCCAGCGGACCGTGGCGGTAATAGCGGTAAAAGGCGTCGTGCTCTTCCAACTGCTGCTGGTGCAGGAATATTTTATTGTCGGTGGTATACACATCCGTGAGCCGGTTCTCCGCATCGTATTCGTAGCGGTGGTAAAACTCATCGTTCTGACCGGGGTTGTAATGCACTTCATTCACCTTGCCGCTGATGAGGTCGTAGGTATAGGCGATTGTTTTGCAGGCATTGTAGCCGTGGTTGGCCATAGGGCCGTACTGCAGTGCGCCGTAGAGGTTGCGCATGGTATAGGGCTTTTGGGTAAAGCGCAGTTCTCACTTCTCACTATTCACCTCTCACCTCTCACTTCTCACTCTTCCACCCACTGTATTGAATTTCCCCGACTCCTCTATCGCATTAAAGCCGCCCTGTATATCTACAAGATTATGATATCCCCGGGAACGGAGAATAGAATTAAATATCATGCTTCGGTACCCCGCGGCACAGTGCACATAAGTTGTTTTATTTTTATCTACTTCGCTTATGTGGTCATTTATATAATCTAATGCAAGATTTTTTGAATTGGGGAGATGCCCGGCTGAATATTCTTCTTCCCTGCGAACATCAATAACAGACAATTCCGGATCAGCATCCATACGCCGGGCCAATTCATCAGCAGAAATACTTTCGATGCTATCGGTTTCTTTTCCGGCTTTTTGCCAGGCTGTTATGCCTCCTTTTAAATAACCTATAGCCTTATCGTAACCTACCCGTGCTAAACGGGTTACTACTTCCTCTTCCCTGCCTTCATCTGCTATAATAAGGATATCCTGTTTTATATCGGTAATGAGCGCCCCTACCCAGGGAGCAAAATTTCCATCAATTCCAATATTTACCGAATTGGGTATAAAAATTCTGGCAAAATCCTCCGGCGAACGTGTATCAAGCATCAACGCCCCGGTTTCATTAGCCGCTGCTTCAAAAGCATCGGGGCTCAGCGCCTGTGTGCCATGCTTCAGCACACTGTCTATGCTTTCGTATCCCTGCACATTCATCAGTACATTTTTTGGAAAGTATGCCGGTGGAGGTGTAAGTCCTTCTGTTACCGCGGCAATAAATTCTGCTTTGCTCATGGGCTGAAGCGCATAGTTGTATTTTTTTTGATTGCCCAGTGTATCGGTGGTTTCCGTGCTCATATTTTTGCCGCATGCAGAACCTGCGCCATGGGCCGGATAAATAATAATGTTGTCGGGCAAAGGAAGTATTTTATTGTGCAACGAATCGTACAAATGACCCGCTAACTTTTCCTGTGTGAGTTCATTGTCTATTTTCTGTGCCAGGTCGGGCCGTCCCACGTCACCGATAAATAATGTATCCCCGCTAAACAATGCCTTTTCTGTGCCCTTTTCATCTATTAATAAATAACAAGCGCTTTCCATTGTATGCCCCGGGGTATGTATTACTTTAATAGTGGCATCTCCCAGTGTAAAAATCTCACCATCTTTAGCTATATACGCCTCAAATTCGGGTTTTGCCGTAGGACCATATACAATGGTGGCGCCGGTTTCGGCAGCCAGGTCAATATGACCGGATACAAAGTCGGCATGAAAATGCGTTTCAAAAACATATTTAATCGTAGCATGGTTAGCCGCCGCTTTTTTAATATAGGGTTTTACTTCACGCAACGGGTCAATAATCGCTACTTCACCTTTGCTTTCAATATAATACGCGCCCTGCGCTAAACAACCAGTGTATATCTGTTCTACTTTCATATGCTAAAATTTATGCTGTTGCAAAGGTAGTTGAAAATACAAAACCCGAAGGAATACAAAGAATCAAAAAACAAGAAACAAAAAACCATAACCCCCCGGTTCGGGCAGACGGTTTCCTGTAACTTGTAACCTGCAACCTGTAACCTGTAACACGGTCCCTCACCCCCACAGCGTCATCAGTTCCTGCACTATAATATAAATGCCCGTAACCAGTACAAACCAGCCAAAACCTTTTTTTAATTTGTCTGAAGGGATCTTTTTTGCTAACTGTGCACCAATGAGGATGCCTGCAGCAGCAATAGCACTGATGCTTAATAAAAAAAGCCAGTCGGTTTCATAATGTCCCAGATCGCCGGCAAACCCTACAAGTGAATTGATCGCTATAATGAACAAAGAAGTACCCACCGCTTCCTTCATAGGCAGCTTTAATAGTATTACCAATGCAGGTATAATAAGAAACCCTCCCCCGGCGCCTAAAAAGCCCGTTACACATCCAATGCCCAATCCAAATAAGGCAAGTTGAATATAATCTTTTACACTGCGCACAGGGGTACTTCCGGTGGAACGGATGTTTGTTTTCTTTAGCATGGATATGGAAGCCGCGAGCATTAACACTGCAAACAATACCATGGTGAGCATAGATTTGGTGATGGCAAATTCGCCAACCATCCAGAGCTGTTCAGGAATATGCGGTACAACATATTTCCTGATTAAAAATACAGTTGCAGGCGATACAATTCCAAGGGGCAGTGCAAGGTTAAAGCTGGCCTGCCCTTTTCTAAAACTATTGAATGCACCGAGCAGGCTGGTCGTTCCCACAATAAAAAGCGAATAAGAAACCGCCATAACCGGTGGCAAATGGAATACATAAACCAGTAAAGGAACAGTTAATATGGAGCCTCCCCCGCCAATGAGGCCAAGTGATATACCAATTAAAACAGCGGCTATATATCCAATAAATTCCATTACTGAAATTATCGTAAAAATTGAGCGTACAAAAAATTAAATAAAAAATCAATCTCTCCTAACAGCCCCATGCAACGTTCCGTTCAACTGCAGCGGTCAATTGTATTTATAAGTGAAAGTATGTCGTTCTTCACTTAACGCACTAATTTATACTGTTTTTTATTCCAAATGATTTGGGCAGAACATAATTTAATATTATATTGATTTATATTTTTTATTATGTGTTATAGCCTGTTTAGAAAAACATATGAGATAGCTATCCCGGCATATTATTCTTTTGCTTTGTTACTTTTTATTTCTTCACGTTCCAACGCCCAAAGCGCGTATGATACAGGCGCCATTCAACTGCAAAAGGCCAATGCCATCGGATTATATTACCAGTCTTTGCAGCACCAGTCGGGATTGTACAATGGCAGCGAATATGTACAATACCTCAATCTTTTAAAAGAAGGACATCCTTATTTTGACACTTCTGTTTTAACCATCGGCAAAGTACATTACGATGGACTGGCATACAATGATGTGCCCATGCTGTATGATATTATTACAGACCAAATTGTAATACAGCATTACAATAAAGTTTTTTTGGTGCAGCTAATCCGTTCCAGGATCGACTCCTTCAACATACAGGAACATCAGTTTTTACACCTTGGGCGGGACAGCATTGCAGAGCGCATTCAGGAAGGTTTTTACGATAGGATATACAATGGGAACATTAAGCTTTTTGTGAAAAGAAAGAAAACCATCCAGGAGTCCATTCCGGATATGCAGGTAGAAAGAAGAGTATACCAGAATGATAAATACTTTCTTTATATGGACAGTGTATACCACGATATTTATTCTGAAGCTTCCATACTAAATCTTATGAAAGATAAACGCGCTGAATTAAAACAAACATTGAGAAAACACAAGGTCAAATTCAGGAAAAACCGGGAGTATGCAATGAAACTGCTTACAGAATACTATGATGCGCTAAACAGGTGATATGAAAAACTTTTGTTCATTTATCATACTATTTTGTTTTTTTATATTGGTTTGCCCGGTGGTTCATGCCCAGCAAAGCAAGTGGCCCACTGTGAAAGGGGAGTTCAAAAACCTGGCGGCCAGCCGGTTTATCAACGAACTGGAAACACAAACCGGATATCATTTTTATTATGACAGCACCGGACTGGACAGCGTAAAAGTGAATATAAGCATACAAGGAGCGCTCTTGCCTGAGGTGCTCGACAGTGTGTTTGTCCATACGAATTACAGGTATGCCATCTACAACACAGCAGTTTTTATTACCCAAGGAACACCCATCTCTACGGCACTACCCGATGATTTTTTTGCCCGCGAAAATAAACGTGCAGATGTAGCGGCTGCACCGGGCGACATGTTAACTGAAACGGAAGAAGAAAAACCCCAAAGCGCATCCCTGGAGAATAAATTGTACGAAATAGGTATTAAAACCCAGGGCAAATTACAGGGTGTTGTTAAACTGGCCGGCTATGTCCGTGATATTACAACCGGTGAGCCGGTGCCCGGGACAGCGGTTTTTGTTGACAAATTAAAAATTTCCGTGCTCAGCGACCAGTTTGGGTATTATTCTATTACCTTACCTAAAGGCCGGCATACACTGAATATACAAAGCCTCGGTAAAAAAGATACCTGGCGGCAGGTAATGCTTTATGGAGACGGCAACCTGAATATAGATATGCGCGATCATATCCTTTCGCTCAAAGCCGTTGTAATCTCCGCCAAAAAGGCGGCTAATATCAACAGCCTGCAAATGGGGCTTGAAAAAGTAGACATCAGGACAATTAAACAAATTCCGGTTGTATTTGGGGAAGCCGATATATTAAGAGTTGTACAAACACTTCCGGGTGTAAAAACCGTTGGTGAAGCCAGCACCGGGTTCAATGTAAGAGGCGGATCTGCCGATCAAAACCTTATCCTGTTTAACGATGCCACCATATACAACCCCTCACATTTCTTTGGTTTTTTCTCGGCTTTTAATCCCGATGTGGTAAGCAGTGTGGAATTGTACAAAAGCAGTATTCCCGCTAAATATGGCGGACGGCTTTCATCGGTACTGGATGTAGCCAGCCGTGAAGGCAATAAGAAAAAGATAACCGGTTCGGCCGGCATAGGCCTTTTAACCAGCCGCATCAATATTGAAGGACCGCTGCAAAAAGACAAAACCTCCTTTATTGTTGGAGCACGCACCACGTATGCCAACTGGCTGTTGCAGTTTTTACCCGATGAGTATAAGCACAGCAAAGCTTCTTTTTACGATGTGAATTTGTTGCTGAGCCATAAAATAAACGACAAAAATGATCTGTACTTAACCGGCTACCTGAGCAACGACCGCTTTAACCTCAACAGCGATACCGTATATGGATACGGCAATAAAAATATTTCACTGAAGTGGAAGCATGTTTTCAACAACAAGCTGCAAAGCTTAGTAACAGCAGGGTACGATACTTACGGGTATAAAATATACAGCCAGGAAAACCCTGTAAACGCGTATACGATGAAGTTTGATATCAATCAAACCAATTTTAAACTGCATTTCAACTATTTCGTGAATTCCAAACACACGCTTGACTTTGGATTAAATTCCATTTACTACACGCTTCACCCCGGATCATTTGGGCCACGCAGTGAAAAGTCGCTGGTTACACCTCAAATGATCAGTGCCGAGCAGGCACTCGAAAGCGCTGTTTACCTGAATGAACGGTACAATATTACATCCGCGCTGTCGGTACAGGCCGGGATCCGCTTTTCATTGTATAATTATATGGGACCCAAAACCTTGTTTAAATACGCCGAAGGCTTACCCAGGGAATTAAGCAATATCACCGATACCATGTCTTACAATAAAGGCAAATTCATTAATAATTATAAGGGACCCGAATACAGGCTGTCGCTGCGATATGCTTTCACCGATAACTTCTCCGTGAAAGCCGGGTACAATTCATTGCGGCAGTATATTCACATGCTTTCCAACACCACGGCCATGGCGCCAACCGACATCTGGAAGCTCAGTGATCCGAATATTAAACCACAGTATGGTGAACAGCTTTCGGTTGGATTTTATAAAAACTTCAAATCCAATACCATTGAAACTTCAGTTGAATTATATTATAAAAAGATAAAGGATTATTTAGATTATAAAAGCGGGGCCGTGCTTGTACTGAATGATCACATCGAGACAGACGTATTTAACACTACCGGCAAAGCGTACGGCGTAGAGCTCATGATCAAAAAGCTAACCGGCAAGCTGAACGGCTGGATCAGCTATACCTGGTCGCGTACCTTTCTCAAAATGGATGATCCCACTATAGGAGAAATTATTAATGGCGGCGCGTTTTACCCCGCCAATTACGACAAACCCCATGAGCTCACATTGATAGGCAATTACCGGTTTTCGCACCGCTACAGCTTTTCACTTAATACTACGTACAGCACCGGCCGCCCCATTACCATACCCATAGGCAGGTATTACTACGAGGGAAGTATGCGAGCTTTGTATTCAGACAGGAATGCATACCGCATACCGGATTATTTTAGAATAGATATATCGCTGAATATAGAAGGCAATCATAAGGTGAAACAAAAAACACACAATTCATGGACATTCGGCGTATACAATCTATTGGGCAGAAAGAACCCGTACTCGGTATATTTTGTTTCGGAAAATGGGGTGATCAACGGGTATAAATTGTCCATTTTCGGTGCGGCCATCATATACGCCAATTTTAATATCAGGTTTTAATATTTTAGGGTAAATGACCAATGAAAGTCAAAATATAAAAAGTGTGAACAGAAAGATGCGTTTATTAAAACAGTTTTGTTTTGCTGCAATGGTTGCACTGGTGGTTATTGCAGTGCCGGGTTGCAAGGAAAAGTTTCCGTTTCCGCAAGCGGCAGTTGATAAAAATTACCTGGTAGTGGAAGGGTTCATCAATAGCGGAAATGACAGCACGCGTATAAAACTCAGCCGATCGGTTAAACCAGATGACAGTGTATTTATCAAACCTGAAAGAGCCGCCATCGTTTCCGTGGAAGGTGAGAACGGATCGAACTACCCGCTTTTCGAAACAGAAGCGGGGTTATACTGCGGAGCTCCGATTGCATTGAACCCTGCTGAAAAATACAGGCTTGCTATCCAAACAACAAATGGGAAATCATATTTTTCTGAATTTGTAGATGTAAAAACCACGCCGCCCATTGACAGCATCAACTGGATAAGAACCCCGGATGGCGTTCAGATTTATGTGAATACACACGATCCCAATAATGATACCCGCTATTATGCCTGGCAGTTTACGGAAACATGGGAATTTCATTCCTACTATTCATCCTTGTGGGAATATATAGACGGCACAATGATTTACAGGAACAACCCCTCCAGCTTGTATACCTGCTGGCAATCTTCTTCATCAACCAGTATCTTCATAGGCTCTTCCGCAAAGCTTACAGACGATGTGATATACAGGGCTCCCCTCACGTTCATTCCAAATTTTTCATGGATGCTGAGTGTAAAATACAGCATCAATGTAAAACAGCGGGCACTCAGCAAAGGCGCTTTTGAATACCTGGAGAAAATGAAAAAGAATTCAGAGCAACTGGGCAGCATTTTCGATCCGCAACCTTCCACCAGTTCAGGCAACATGTATTGTGCGGACGATCCCGGTGAAATAGTGATCGGCTATATGTATGCTAGTTCTATTGCTGAACAAAGAATATTTATCAGCCGCCTGCAGGTGCCGGACTGGCAATACCGGCTGTATTGTGAAGTATTTACTGTACCCAACAATAGAGACAGTTTGGATGCTGCTTTTTTAGGCGGTTACAACCTTGTAATGGATGAAATACGTCAAAGAGGTGTATTGCTGGGGTATACAGGCTCTACGGGGTTGTGCATTGACTGCACCCGCAGGGGAACGAATGTAAAACCAGATTTCTGGAGATGATTATTGAAGCATACATACAATTTTAAAGAAGCGATAAACAGATACCAGCCGAAGCATGAACAAATACAAAATCACTTTCTGTTGCTTTTTCATTTTCATATTGATGCAGTCGTATGCGCAAAACCCAGTATCAGACAGCCTGCAGCAGCAATTTTCCCGTTTTACGCAAAACACTTTCACCGAAAAAGTTTATTTGCATACAGACAGAAATTTTTACGTTGCCGGTGAAATCCTGTGGTTTAAAGCTTACGTAACAGATGGTTTATTGAACGTTTCTTCAGACTTGAGCAAGGTAGCCTATGCAGATGTTGTTGACGGGAACAATAAAACTTTTCTTCAAACCAAAATAGCAATAAAAACCGGGAATGGAAATGGATCCTTGTACCTGCCGGTAAATATGCCATCGGGTACATACAAAATAAGGAGCTATACCAACTGGATGAAAAATGCTGATGCAGCATTTTACTTTGAAAAAGTTTTTACAGTAGTGAATGCGCAGTCATCTGCGGGGCTGGTTACCGGCAGTTCCACACCACAATATGATATTCAATTTTTTCCGGAAGGAGGCAACCTGGTAAAAAACGTGGAAAGCAGGGTTGCCTTTCGCATGACAGATAAAAATGGAAAAGGGATACAGGCATTCACGGGTATAGTGTTAAACGAAAACCGCGATACCGTTGCCATATTCCGTCCCTCACGGTTTGGCATCGGTTATTTTACTTTTACTCCACCGGATACACGCCTTTATAAAACTTACGTTACCACCGCTTCAGGTAGCACAATTGTAAAAGATTTACCAGCCGCGTTGGAAGAAGGTTATGCCATGAAGCTTAGCAAGGCGGGCCGGGGCCAGGTGGAAGTAACGGTATATACACGCAACACAGGGAACACTGCACCGGCAGTATACCTTTTTGTTCACACCAGGGGCTCGGTAAAAAAAGTTCAAACCAAACCGATACAAAATGGTAGTGCGCGTTTTGAAATTGCAGAAAGCTTGCTGGGAGATGGCATTTCACATTTTACAGTATTCAATAATCTGCAGCAACCGGTGTGCGAAAGATTATACTTCAAAAATACAGCGAACCCGCTGGTTATTCATGCGAAAACGAATGAAGAGAAATATGCGGTGAGAAAAAAAGTAAGTATTGATGTAAACAGCCTTGATGCCCGCAATCAACCTGTTCCGGCAGTTATGTCGCTGGCCGTATACCGCCAGGATTCGCTTCAAACCAATGAAAAATCCGATATTTTCAGTTACCTGTGGCTAAGCTCCGACTTGAAAGGAACAGTTGAATCTCCATCCTGGTACTTTAGTGGTGGCGATAGTACAGGAGAGGCAATAGATAACCTTATGCTTACGCATGGATGGCGAAGATTTTCGTGGACGGCTGTACAACGCAATAGCCCGCCGTCCTATAAATTCCTTCCTGAATACACCGGACATATCATTACCGGAAAGATAACGGACTCGGCTACACGTAAACCGCTGCCTTCCGTAATCGTATATTTATCTGTACCCGGCGACCGTACGCAATTTTATGCTTCCAAATCTGATGCAAACGGGAATATCCGGTTTTACACAAGGGAAGTGTATGGACCGGGTGAGATTATTCTGCAGCCGGAAGGGTACTCCCTGAGCGGGTATAATATTGAGATCAATACTCCGTTCGGGGATCAGTTTTCGAAAAAGCCAGCAGCCGCTTTGCAACTTTCGGCTGAGCTCAAAAATGCAATAGAACAAAACAGCATTAATGCACAGGTGCAGCGAAAATTTTTTGCTGATCAGTTAAAAATATACAATCTGCCCCAAACAGACAGCATTGCTTTTTACGGCAAACCTGATGAAAAATATTTACTCGATGATTACACGCGGTTTACTACAATGGAAGAGGTTTTGAGAGAATACGTTTCAGGTGCACTGGTAGGAAGAGCCAGGGGAAAGTTCCATTTAAATGTAATTGACCTGGTAAATAACCGGCTGTTTAAAGACAACCCCCTGGTTTTGTTAGATGGTGTTCCGGTGCCTGATATGGATCGCATCATGAGCTATGATCCGTTGAAAATAAGAAAACTGGAACTGGTAAAAAGAAGATACTATTATGGCCCGCTGGTAGCGGACGGTATACTTAATTTCACTACATACAAAGGCAACATGCCCGAATTTGAAATGGATGACGGTGCCGTAATCCTTGACTATGAAGGGATGCAATGGCAAAGAGAATTCTATTCGCCTCTATATGAAACCGAAGCGCAGGCAGCCAGCCGCCTGCCCGATTTCAGGAATCTTTTGTACTGGGCTCCTGATGTTATAACGGGTAAGGATGGACGAGCAGTGTTAACATTTTACACAGGCGACGTAAAAGGAAAATATATAGGTGTAATAGAAGGCATGGGCGCCGATGGCAAAGCAGGCAGCATTACTTTGGGTTTTGAAGTAACGGGCAATGATCAATAAAGACTCATGAACGGCCGGCACCCGACACAGGAAGGGTTAGACCGCTGTATAAATGCATATCGGATTACGTTGAAAGCATACACATGCACCCCTGTACCCTGCAACCTGTAACCTTTCTTACACCTCACCCCTCCCCCACGAGCTGCTTCCATATAACATCATACACATCGGTTGCCACCAGTTCTGTTTTTCCAACCGGCTGATCTGTGATCAGTACAGGATGAAAAGATGGATTCGTGAACAGACTGCCATGGGAGCCTTGCACCAAAGTGGCATCCAGGGGAATCACATCCATTACATACCTTAATCCCGCTTTTTTGCGCAGCAGTTTATACCCTGCCCGTGCTTTCGATGTCATAAACAATTCCACCGGATCGTAACCCGGTTTTTTATGAATGTCAACTGCCCTGGCATAATCGGGCGCCACAGCATCGTTGAGCCAGAAATAATAGGTGAACCAGCTTTTGTCATCTGCCATTAATACAATATCACCTGCCCTTTCATGATCAATATGATATTCCTTTTGCGCCTCCCGATCCAGCACAAGCGCCACACCCGGTAAGCCGTTAACCATCTCTTTTACCTGTGCAGTTACCGAAGGGTCATTGATATAAATATGAGCAACCTGGTGATCCGCCACGGCAAAGGCTTTGGATGCGCCTGCATCTAAAAGTTCAAGCCCGCGTTCCACCCGTATACCCAGCATTCCATTTTGGCGCAGTACACGGTTGATATGAATGGGCTCATTTGCCGGCGTTATACCATATTCGGACAAGAGAACGATCCTGGCTCCTTTTTTTTCGTAATAGTTAACCATGCCTTCCACCACCTTATCTATCTCCTGTAAGTGCGCACTTATTTTTGAAAGATCAGGCCCGTATTTTTGCAAACAATAATCCAAATGCGGCAGGTAAACCAGCGTAAGTGTGGGATCATATTTTTTGTCGGTAAAAACAGTGGCATCGGCAATCCATTGTGTAGACTGTATATTGGCGCCGGGTCCCCAGAACGTAAACAATGGAAACTGACCCAGTTCTTTTTGCAGTTCATCTCTTAACACCGCAGGGTGCGAATAGCAATCCGGCATTTTTCGTCCATCGGCCAAATAATTGGGGCGGGGCGTTACTGCATAATCCGCACTGGAATACATATTATACCACCAGAACATTTTGGAAGTGGTAAACGACGGATCCATCTTTTTTGCCCTTTCCCATATTTTTTCGGCTTGCACCAATTTGTTGGATTGCTTCCAGAATTTTATTTCACAATCGGTACGGTCGTACCAGCCATTGCCCACAATACCATGTTCATTTGGCCACTTACCGGTGATATAAGTGGATTGTACCGATGTGGTTACGGTAGGCAGCATGGGTGCAATCGTTTGTAAATGCTTATTACTGATATAGCGTTTTAAAAAGGGCGTATACTCTCCTATCAAATTAGAAGACAAGCCCACAATATCTATTACAACGGTTTTATGCATGATGGACAATTTCAGCTTTGAGCGATCAGCTACGGCTATCAGCTAAAAACTACTAATGATGTACCTGGCACTTCCTCTCACTTCTCACTTCTCACTTCTCTCCTCTCTCCTCTCTCCTCTCACCTCTCACCTCTCACCCTCACTTCTCCAGCAACCCCATCACCCATTGCATTTCTCTTACAATAGATTGCGTAAGCGGTAATCTTTTGTCATCCGGCAATACTTCCCAGGTATAGGTTTCTATTTCAAGGTGCGCAGTAAACGGCTGATGCCGGTGAACAGATAATACCTCTTCAATATCCTGCTGCGTGCACTTTAATACGCCGTATTCTTCGACAAACAACGGCACATGAAAATGAGCCCGCCATTCCGTTACATCTGTATTATAAGCATCAGGCAGGGCATCGGGCATATCGGCATATCTTTTCAATTTACCATTTTGCTGCATGGCCACTACCTGGTGCAGGTAAGTGGGTTCATTAAACCGGCCGAAGGCCTCAATTACAGGCGCTCTTTTTTCAAGTTCGGCAGGTAACGCCGCTTTCAGCGCGGCACTGATCTGTATCTTACCCGTTTTAATACCCAGCTCCTGTATTTTTTTGATCATGGCCGCATGATCTTCGTAGCAAATAGCAAAATGACAAACATCATAGCAAAGCTGTATATGTTCCTTTATGTGAAAAGCAGCAATATCATCACTGCATCCAAAAAGCTTTGCTATATAAGGTATACCCAGTGGTAGTAAATATTGCGTATACCAGTTTATAAATTCCTTTCCTTCTCCCAGTAACCCATCAGGCTCCGGTTCAATATCTATATGTATTGACTTGCCGGTAGACTGCTTTATCTGGATCAACTGGTCAAGCGCCGCCAACAGATGAAGCGTTGATTTTTCAAAAACACCGGGCATTTGTTCAGTGGTATGCCAGAACCTGTATGATAAAGGAGATGTGGAAATTCCGCCGTCCATGCCATCGGGCAACAGCACCGATAATATTTGAGCCAGCCTTACCGTATATGCTTCGCGTTCAGCGGTAGTCCAGTCGGGCGCATGCACTTTATCTTTTACTACGGTATGGTGAAAACCACCGTAAGGAAATCCGTTCATGGTAAAAACATAGCAGTCATTATCGTGCAGCCACTGTTGAAAAATTTCAAGATGCTTTTCTTTGATCAGTTCGATGCTTGCTATGTTGGAAAGCCGGAGTCCTATGCCAAAAGGTTTATCCGGCGATACCTGTTTTTTAATAACCGGAATATGTTCCTTCAGTTGTTTAAAGTGATCATCCCAGCTTTCACCGGCATGTATATTACTGCAATAGGTAAGATGTCCGTGTGCTGTTTGCATGTTCTTTGTTTAACAGGTTTTGAGCCACTGGCTGGCCTTCTGTAATATATCGGTATCCAGTTCATGTACTTCTTCCCCGCTGCCAATAGATTGAAGCAGCATAATGGTTAATTGTCCGCCCAAATGTTCCCGGAATTCATTCAGCCCTTTCAATACCGGGCTTCCCTCATTTTGTATATCCATCAGGGGGTGGGTAACCGAAAAACCAAGCGATTTCAATACTTCAACAATGGTTTTGGCATCTGCTTCTTCCAGTCTTCCCGACAAAAACGAGTAGGCACTATCGAGCGCAATGCCCATTGCCACCGCTTCGCCATGACGGATGGTGAAATCCGAAAGCTGTTCCACTTTGTGAGCGCTCCAGTGCCCAAAATCGAGGGGGCGTGAGGATCCCATCTCAAAAGGATCGCCACCGGCTATATGCTGCAGGTGCAGTTCGGCGCATCTTTTAATGAGATATTCCATGGCTCCCATATTCCTGCTGGCCAAAAGCGCAGCATTCGCTTTAAGCCATTCAAAAAAAGCCCGGTCTTTAATCAGCGCTACCTTCACTGCTTCCGACATGCCCGAGCGCCATTCTTCATTGCTTAATGTGGTTAAAAAAAAGTGATCATTGAATACCGCCACCGGGGGAGTAAACGTACCCAGAAAATTTTTTTTACCCAGGTAATTGATACCGTTCTTTACGCCCACACCGGAATCGTTTTGCGAAAGTACGGTAGTAGGTATACGTATATGCCGGATGCCCCGGTGCGATACGGCTGTTGCATACCCAACAAGGTCGAGCACAGCGCCACCGCCAATTGCCACAATATAAGAATGCCTGTCTATGCCATGCGCATCAACAGCCTGCACAATGCGATAAAAATAGGTTTCGGTATTTTTAGCTTGTTCGCCACCCGGAATAACCATGATATCTTTTACCAATGCAAAACCAGGTACGCCCGCGAAATAGTTTTTGATCTGCTCCTGCAACCGGGGATGATGGGTTGCTACACCTTCATCAATTACAAAAAATATTTTCTTAGGAATATCCGTTGGGACTGCCTTTAAAAAATTTCGGAAAAGAAGATTGTCGGGCGAGAATAAATGATTGGTAAAAAAAACTTTATACTCAAATCGTACGCTGAATGTTTGCTCTATATGATCCATCACGTTGTTGCTAAAATAGTACGGAAACAGGATATCACGTCATTTTAAAACTGTAAAAATAAGTTATTACCAAATCATTGCCATCAGGTAACAGCAAATAGTTTTGCCATGAGCAGCGAAACCGGCAAAAGCAATAATATAAGCAGTGCAAAGTAAATTGCGCCAAATGCGGCTGCCCATGCCGCATTCATTACAATCAATGCAATTACTCCCGCTTTTACCGCTTTACCAATCAACGGTGCGGCCGGGTTACGCATGGCTTTTCGTAAAGGTGGAAATATCATTGCGCCGAATAACACAACAAAAATGGCGGTATACACTATATAATTATTGACAATTCCGATAGTTAATATACTGGCTATAACAATGGCGTACAGTAGCGCAGCGCTATACAGTGTACTTTTTTTGCCGCCATGCACTTCTCCCCTGCTGACCATGGTAACGGCAGCTATATATATTACAGGTACTATGGCTAAAAAACCATACTGTGGTAAAACTGAAGGAAGAATGCTCATCCCTAATAATAAATTTAAGCCACGGCAAATGCCCATATTAAGCGGACCTAAAAACCTGCTATGTTTCATCCATTTGTCGTATACCACAGCACAAATAGCAATAGCAATGGATATCATTGCGGAAGAAGAGAACCAACCTGTTATATGCACACTGGCAGCAGCGGCAATACCGGCCAACAGCAGGATGAGGCCAAACAAAGCAGCGGCATTTTTTGATACCAGCCCGCTGGGAATGGGCCGCTCAGGACGTTCTTTACTATCCAGTTCTGCATCAAATACATCATTCAAAACCACACCTCCTCCGTATAAGCAAATGGTGGAAACGAGGAGTAACCCAACAGATTGCCATTGATACACATTTCCATCATCAACAACATACACTGCAATGGCAACGCCGGCCAGCACATCTGCAACAGCGGTAATGATATTCGCAGGCCGCATCAAACGCAAAAAACCAATCACCTTATCCATGCCGTATTTTATCGAATAATGATGGAGCTTTTGTCTGTGCGGAGTTGTTGTCCTCCCCTGAGAATGGTATTCCCGCTGAATTTCAGACTTTGATCAATATTTTTTACAGTGGTAAAATCCGACTCATCAATCTGCCCGCTTTGTGCAAAAGCGGTAATCGCGTTCTGATAGGTAACCATGCGAATATCGGCATCACTGATGCCCATATCTTTCATAAGCGCCGCAGTTTTGGGTACTGCCAGCGGATCGCTGATGCCCCAGTCGGCTGCCGAATTGATCATGATTCGTTCTGTGCCATATTGTTTTACAATGCCTGCCATACGTTCATTACCCATTTTTGTAAAAGGATAAATGGTGAAGGCCGCCCAGAAACCTCTGTCCAGCACTTCTTTCATCGTTTCTTCATTGTTATGGTCTACAATAACCATGGCCGGATCAAGGCCGTGCTCCAGGGCTATATCCATACTACGGGTAGTGCCTCTTTTTTTATCGCGGTGTGGGGTATGTATCTGCACAGGAAGCCCTGCTTCTTTTGCCAGGCCGAGTTGTAAGCGATAATACTTTTCTTCCGCAGGGGTTTGATCGTCAAAGCCAATTTCTCCCACGCCCACTACTCCTTCTTTATATACAAATAACGGCAGTATTTCCATTACCTGCTCTGCCAGAGCTTCATTGTTCGCTTCGCGGGAATTTAAACCAATGGTACAATAATGTTTAATGCCGAACTGGGAAGAGCGAAAACGTTCCCACCCAATTAAACTGCTGTAATAATCCCGAAAGGTATCAATACCTGTACGCGGTTGACCCAGCCAGAATGCCGGTTCAATAACGGCAACAATACCTGCATCAGCCATGGCTTCATAATCATCGGTTGTACGCGATGACATATGAATGTGCGGATCAAAAAATTGCATCCCTTTTATACGGTCAAGGTAAGATTTGTCAGGGGTTCCCGGCTGAAGGCCCTTTTCTGTAATGTTATTACTGCAACACATGATTTTTTATTTTTTCTGCCAGTATATTCCAGTTCAATTCACCCGAGGTAATGGAGGATTTAATACCAGGCATTTTATTTAATAATTCTTGTGCAGGAGGATAATGGCTGTCGCTGCACGCCAGTGCGGCGGCTTCCCTTTCGAAATCATGTTCTGAGGAAGCCAAACGCTCAATATCCGGAAAAATATCCGCGTTAATGAATTTCCCGGTGCAGCGCCAAATCTGCGGATTCACCGGGCGCTTTGCCGCCCATCTTTCGTGGGCGTAGTCGGACAATGTTTTCGCTAAATCCGGATTGGCACGCTCATCCAGCCCGATGATTTGCTCAACCGGCTTCTCCGTAAAAAAAGCTTTCAGTACCAGTTGATTCCACGCCTGCTCATTTAAATAAGCGGCCGGGTAAGGATTGTTGCACATAATAGCCTCAAGTGCGGCGCCAATATTGCTTCGAACGCCTTCAGCACAACGCTTGCTCCACATTTCGGGATATGCCAGAACAGGCAAGGCCGAATACAACGCTACCAGTTCACCGACTTCGGCAGTTAAAAACAAATTTTCAATGGTTTGAAAATACCGGGCTTTGTCTGCGCTGTTCAACATGGCAAGCAACCATACCCTGCACAACCTGTCAATGGTCCATGACGCAATGGTTAAGCCCGCCCCTTCTTTGCGGAGCGCGCTTTCCTGTTCCTCCGTTACCCCAATGAGCGATTTACCGGTTTTACGGGGAACCGAAACAAAGGCAATATTAAACTGCCGGGAACCATCGGTTTGGGATACCTTATCGTTTAACCAATTCCAGACTTCGGGAGTTACATTTTGCCTGACAATTGCTGAAAGTAATATCTTTAACGCTTCAGACTGATAATGAGACATCATATTTTCTTTAACCTGCTGCTATAATTAATAATACAAAGCTAAGTAAGTATTAATGAATTTAACTTAACTGTAAATTTACAAATAAGATCGCCTTCACCGAACATTCAATTTTTTATATGCTTTTATCTGTACTAAATATCATTTTCTTCATTGCATTTATATGGTTTGCCTGGTTGAATGTGAACGACAAAGATGCATGGCTTTGGGTTAGTATTTATATGATTGCCGCCATTTTGTGCGGTTTGGCAGCTTTTAAATATTATTATCCCGCTATTTATTTACCGGTTATGGGTTTTTATTTGGTATATGCCATTGTTCTTTTCTTTAAAAAAGATGGTGTTTGGGACTGGATAACAAAATACAAAATACAAAATATTGCAGCAACTATGCAAGCTACCAGGCCATATATTGAAAATACAAGGGAGTGCTTTGGATTGCTTATTATTACCGGAGCACTGCTGATTAATTTACTGGCGGGTTACCGGATACATTAAATATAAATTCCTTCATCAGCCTGATTAATTTTCAAAACCGAGTTCATGATCCGTCATACTGTAGTATTTACATTAAAATACCCAAAGGATTCCCTGGAAGAAAAAGCATTTTTAGATGCCACTTTACATTTGGAAAAGATACCCGGTGTACAACATTTTGAAAGACTGAAACAAACCAGTAAAAAGAACAGGTTTGATTTTGGATTATCTATGGAATTCTCCGGACAAAAAGCATATGAATCGTATAATAATCATCCCATACATACCGAATTTATTCAACAACACTGGATACCGGGCGTAGAAGATTTTTTGGAAACGGATTATGAGCCGTATTTTCTAACATGAGTCTGTAAGCTTCATATCCATCTTCTTACTTTCTTTTTATACTGCAGGTAATCGTTACCGAAAGTTCTTTGGAGGTAATGTTCTTCTTTCTTTATTACGTATAACTGAACCGCCATTATAAGCAGGGGTATCACTATGAAGGTCCACCAGTTGCCTTTTAAAAAGCCAATGCCACTGTACAATAGCAACATACCCAGGTACATGGGATTGCGGGTAAAAGCATAAATCCCGCCAGTTTGCAGGGAGTGAGCCGGCTTAACGGGGACCAGGGTATTTTTGGAAACAAGAAATCTCCATACTGCAGACAGTAAAACCAATATGCCTGCAGCAAGTAAAATCCAGCCAGCCGTTATAGTCATAGCTGTTTCTCCAAAAAGGCCTTTCAATGGAACGACTCTTTGCAATGCAACAGCCAAAAAGAAAAATGCCACATAAATTAACGGCGGTGGTATATATACGCCGGGATGATCTTTCTTTTCCATCATCAAAATTAAATCAATTTCGCCCTTATGGCAAAGTAAGGCTGTATTCCAAAATTGTGGCATTGCTTTGCTTCATGTGGGCGGTGAATACACCGCCCACGGCAGGCTGCCCTGGCTGGTGTCTTCACCAGCCAGCGACAAAGTACGCTGTATTTCCGACCGGTTGAATCATGTCTACTTTTTTTATTTTACACAAAAAATCCCTTACGTTTTACAAAGCGCTATTTGGTTTCAAATGCATTGGCTGAGCCATCGGATTCCTGCTCGTCAATATGCGTCTTTTTATCACTTTCCTTTTCATGCTCAACGTCAATGGGCGCATTGATCCGTTGCGCCATTTCACCAATGAAGTCTTTATCTTGTGTTGCCGGGGCGGGTTGCTTTTTTGGGGAAAGAGATTCCGCAGGTTTCTTGTTACGCATGCAAAAATCATTTTAAAGGGTTTCTAATATTTTCATCACTAACCAAAGGTAACCTTTACTAAAACCTGTACGATACGGTAGCTATAAACTGTCGCGGCGGTATAGGATTGATACTGTAATTCTCGTGCACATAATAATTATAGGTATTGGTGAGGTTGGAAAGCTTCGCGAGTAAGGAAATCTTTTTAAAAGAATAACCTGCTGTAAAATCAATTGTAGTAAATCCATCCACGGGTATCAGCCTTGAATAATTTTGAGACTGCTGATGGGTATTATTCCATCCCGCATTGCGTTTGCCAACATAAAACACAGATGCTCCTACTTTAAAACCCTTTAAACTGTTATTGAAGCTGTAAAAAATGCTTGCATTGGAGGTATGGGCAGGTGTGTTAACCAGTCTTTCCCCTTCTACATAGCTCCCTTTTGTGTCGGGGGTTTTTGTGTAACGCATATTATTATAGCTGTACCCCGCTATAATATCCAGCCCTTTTGCAGGATGGCCGGTAATATCCAGTTCAATACCATCGCTGGTCGTTTGTCCTACCAGTTCTTTTAACGCGGTATTATTATTAGGGGTAACGCCATCTGCTTGAAACTGTGCTGTTTGGGCCAGATTGTTGTTGATGATGCGGTAAACGGTAATATTTACTGATAATAATCCTTTGAGAAAATCATTCTTTACACCCAGTTCAAACTGGTCAATCAGGGAAGGTGAAAGCGCATTGCCAAATACATCGGTACCGCTGTTTACAGAAAAAGAATTGCTATAGCTTGCAAAAACCGCTGTATGTGAAAGTGGTTTGTATACTATGCCAAACCGTGGCGAAAAGGCCTGGTCGCTTTTACCGCTGCCTTTTGCTGCGCTGTCTTTCGCCAGGTAAGTAGTTTGAGCAGCCTGCGAATTTTGATATGACCAGCGTACGCCTGCCAGCAATTTTAACTGATTTGAAATGCTGATCAAATCCTGCACATATGCGCCAAAACGATTAACGGGCGTTTCTATCCTTGTTGTTTTCGCTGCATCCGGTATATCTGTACGCTGGATAAATTTTGAGTGATCCAGTATATTAATGGTGTCGTAGGTTTTGGGATTACCGAAGGTGTAGCTGGTGGTAAAATACTTATCGGCATCCACACCTGCGAGCAATGTATGATCTATTTCACCGGTTTTAAATTTCCCCGTCACATCTGCCTGGCCGAGGTAATAATTTTCATCAGAATTAATTTTATTCAACGGACGAACCCAGTCGCCGTTTGCAGCAGCCTGTATTCTTTCCGTTGAGTAATAATCTCTTTTGTACAACTGGTAAGAACCTGTCAGGTTAAGGTTCCATGCATCGCTGAATTGGTGTTTTAAAGTAGCGGTAGCTGTTGCCTGCCTGGCTTTATTGTATTGCCATGAAACACCCTGGAAAACAGAACGCGGCACATCGGCTATGATGGTATTGTCTAAAGACCCGGTTCCGAAGTCGGGGGTAAACTCATGCGTCAGGTAATCGGCCTGCACCAGTAAACTGGTTCTTTTATTTATATTAAACAATACCGAGGGATTGATATAATACCGTTCAGAATTTACCTGGTTGCGGTAGCTTCCGGCATTTTCGTAAGTGCCATTGAGCCGCACAGCTATTTTAGATGATACCGGTCCATATACATCAAATGCAGGCTTGTATAAATCATAGCTTCCTGCCCGCATGGAAACTTCTCCCCCAAATTCAAACTTTGGCTGTTTGGTAACCATATTAATGATTCCCCCGGGAGCAACACTGCCATATAAAATAGCGGCGCTGCCCTTTAGTACTTCCACTTTTTCAAGAGAGCTTATTTCCGGCATTACGCCTGAATTTACTCTTGCACCATTTTTATACATATTATCGTTAGAAAAACGATAGCCGCGTGCTGAAAAGGTTTCCTGTGTACTGGCCCTGGTGGTAGACAGGTAAACCCCATTTACATTCCTGATTACATCACTCAGCCGCTGAGCCTGCTGGCTCCGGATAATCGTTTGCCCGATTACCGCAATACTTTGCGGCAGATCCATTGGCGCAACAGGTAGTTTTCCTACTGAAACCGGTTGCAGATTGGGACTTCTTCTGCCTTCGATAACAATTTCATTCAACTGCCTGGCCGTTTCCTTAAAAGTAATTTCCAGTTCCACATCCCCATCTTCCCCAATATTTACCTGTTTTTCCTGGGTTTGCAGGCCGGTATAAGAAATACGAATAATGTATTGCCCCGGCTTTACATTTTTAATGATAAAAAAACCTTCCTCATCGGTTAAAGTGGCAACTGTTGAATTTTTAATCTGAACAGTTACCCAGGCAGCCGGCTTGCCATCATGTGTCGTTACTTTCCCTTTTATGCGCCCATTGTATTCATCACCGGCATAAGCTGCAAAAGCAGTTGCACAACAAAAACAAATTACTATTAATCTTTTGGCCCAAAAACTTGTAGCTTTCCCTTTCACTTTAGTCTTTTTTTTATTATGAGATTGAATATCCTATTCGTTTCAACTGACAGGCAACTTTTAAACGCAACAAAGATATTTTCCGCCTTGCCGTGCCGTTTACGTTAACAGGAAAAATGGTTACGTAATAAGGAAATTCAGGAGAATAAAAAGAACCAGGAAATTTCCTTTACCCCGGTATACGACTGCAGGCTTCTGACTGCGGCGGACAAACGGGTTAATATTTCAATCCACGAAATCATTATTTGAAATAAATGGTAGTATTGCAAAAAACCGTACCTGGCTTTTCTATACCAATGGGCTGCTATAAATCTATTACTTCAACCTCATCATAAAGCTTACAAAATGGATTGTGTTTTTATGCAAAATGTGAGGAAAAAATTCCACAACCTGTTTAAGATTTTAATTTATAACTGGTAAAAACAGGTTAAGTATAAAACGCATTAGAAATACCGGGTAGCAATAGCTGATTTTTTTTATCAGGCGTTTTGTCGTATAATAAGCGTTGCAGAGCCATGCCGGCAAGGTTAAAATCTTTTCACTACCTTTTGCATGGTTGTACATTTTTTGAGTAGCACCCAGGCAAATTTTACGAAACCTGCCCAAAGAAGTGAAGGCATGATTATTGGCTCATAAAGACGAACCACGCGGGGGTTGGCTTAAGCAAAAAATTTATCATCGAAAATGAAATCTCAAAATAAAGAAAGGCAAAACAAAGATGTATTTTCCGAACTGTTTCCCCAGGCTATTTCTGTGCTAAAAAAAACGATTATCACTCCACTGTTTTCTGATAATCTCTTTCAAAAATATGCCAATGAAAAACCGCCCCTGCGTTCCGAGCTCTTTACCCTGCAGCAAATGGAATACTACGCCAGGGGATTGGCGCAAAAACATATATTAACAAAGGGTGAACCTTCAGAAAAAATGCTGAAACGGTTAGGAGAAAATGAACGCCTCCTGATGGAAATTCATGACCTGCTTACCAAAACAGTAAAGTCCAACATCCGCATTGCTCCTGCGGGGGAATGGCTCCTTGATAATTTTTATCTTATTGAAGACCAGGTAAACACCGGCAAGAAGCATTTACCCAAAGGATACAGTAAAGGTTTACCCCAGCTTGCCAACGGGGCGTCGGAAGGTTTGCCCAGGGTATATGATATTGTTGTAGAACTCATTTCACATAGCGACGGCAGAGTTGATTTCGAAAGCTTATCTGGCTTTATCAGCGCCTACCAATCTGTAACCACTCTTAAACTGGGCGAATTGTGGGCCATCCCTATTATGCTCCGGCTCGCCTTAATTGAAAATCTACGCCGGTTATCAACCGAAATAGCATTAGATATACTTCATAAAAACCTGGCCAATTACTGGGCCGACCAGATGTTGGAAACACTGGATAAAGACCCTAAAAATCTTGTAGTTGTAATAGCTGATATGGCCCGGTCGAAGCCCCCGGTAGAAGGTGCGTTTGTAGCCGAACTTACCAGGAAGCTTCAGGGCAGAGGCGCTTCGTTGAGTCTGCCGCTTAGCTGGATTGAACAATTTGTATCAGAAATGTCGCTGACCGGCGCCGAACTGGTACACATCGAAAATCAAAAGCAGGCCGCCCGCCAGGTTTCTGTAAGCAACAGCATCAGCAGTCTCCGGTTTTTAAACAGCACCGACTGGCGCAAGTTTGTAGAGCAGGAAAGTATAGTTGAAAAAATATTGAACGAAGATCCGGATGGCACATATGAGAAAATGGATTTCTATACAAGAGATCATTACAGGCATGTGGTTGAAAGAATATCCAAATACAGTTCGCTGTCTGAAAAGGAAATAGCCCAAATTGCTATAGACCAGGCAAAATCGAGCCCCGAAGATGGCAGAAAGAAACACGTGGGATATTATCTTATAGACCGCGGAGCGAGTAAAGTTGAAAAAATGGCAAATGTAAATATGCCTTTTATTAAAAAGTTAAGAAGACATTTAGCCGCCTGGCCTTTATTTTACTACCTGCTGAGTATTACCCTGCTCACCTTTTTGTTTTGCCGCATAATCAGTTACAACATTAACCAGAACCTGCAAGCCTGGCAATACGGATTATTGCTGCTGATTTGCGCCATTGCTGCAAGCCAGCCGGCAATAACCTTAGTGAACTGGATTACTACCCTGCTTACACGCCCCGCCCCCCTGCCGAGGATGGATTTTTTTTCAGGAATACCACAGGAGCACCGCACGCTTGTTGTTATACCTACAATGCTTGTAAATACCGATGCGGTTGATGAACTGGTTGAAGCGCTGGAAGTACGCTTTGTGGCTAACCGCGACGACAACCTGCACTTTGCATTGCTTACCGACTTTAAAGACGCCGGAACACAAACACTCCCTGAAGATGAACCGCTGCTTGCATACACTAAAAATAAAATCATTGAACTCAATGAGCGGTACGGCAGAACCACAGCAGACATTTTTATGCTGTTCCATCGCCCACGCAAATGGAATGAAAAAGAAGGGGTATGGATGGGGCACGAACGAAAAAGAGGCAAGCTTGAAGAACTGAATGCCCTGTTGAGGGGTGAAGGTGAGGAAAACTTTTCATCAATTACTGCCAGCAAAAGTCTTTTTGCGGGCATTAAATATATAATTACGCTTGACACAGATACAAAACTGCCCAGGGAAGCTGCATGGAAAATGACAGCTACTTTAGCGCACCCACTTAATAAAGCGGTGTATTGCGATCATAAAAAAAGAGTAACAGAAGGTTATACGATTTTACAACCCAGGGTTTCCAACAGCCTTCCCGGACCCAGGGGTTCTTTATATGCGCGGATTCACGGTAATGAACCCGGCATTGATCCTTATACCCGGATGATTTCGGATGTATACCAGGATCTTTTTGCAGAAGGCTCATTTATCGGAAAAGGCATTTATGATATAGATACTTTTGTACAATCACTTAAAGGCAGATTTCCTAAAAACCGTATTCTTAGTCACGACCTGGTTGAAGGATGCTACGCCCGTTCAGGTTTTTTGAGCGATGTACAATTATATGAAGATTACCCGCCCAGTTATTATGCCGATATGCAACGCCGCCACCGGTGGATACGCGGTGACTGGCAGATATTGAGATGGCTGTTTCCACTTGTGCCGGCGCCAGACAAAAACTACAGAAAAAATCCGCTGAGTGCTTTATCGCGCTGGAAAATTTTTGACAATATCCGGCGCAGCCTCGTACCTGCCTGCCTTATCCTGTTGCTGATATACGGCTGGCTGTTCACTTCCGGAAGTTTCTGGACGCTTGCCGTAATGAGCATCATTATTGTTCCTTCCATAATAAAATTGATATGGGAACTGTTCAATAAACCAAAGGATATTGGTTTTTATCCCCACCTTTTATTTATGATACATGCTGCAGGAGATAATTTCTTCCGTCACCTGCTCGACCTTTTGTTTCTGCCCTATGAAGCTTTTATAAATACCCATGCCATTTTGCTCACAGCCTGGCGCATATTTATTTCGAAACGGAAATTACTGCAATGGAATCCGTATGGGAATTCCATACGTTCTACTCCAAAAACACTTGCAGCAAAGTATGCCAGCATGTGGATGGCGCCTGCCTTTGCAACAGTATTCGTATTATTTTTATTGTATAAAGATCAACCGTTCGTTGTGGTTGATTTGTGTGTATTAATATTGTGGATACTCTCCCCCGGAATTGCCTATCTCGTGAGCATGCCCCGTAAACCCAAAAAAGCGGCGCTTAATGGAGATCAAATCATTTTTCTTCAAAAGCTTTCCCGCAGAATATGGGCTTTCTTTGAAAAATTCGTGAATTATGAAGACAACTGGCTTCCCCCCGACAATTATCAAAAAAAGCCTGGACCAAAAATTGCGCACCGTACATCGCCTACCAATATCGGGTTATCATTGCTGGCTAATCTTTCCGCTTTCGATTTTGGCTATTTGTCAGCCGGGAGATTAATAGACCGCACTACCCGTACGCTTAATACTGTACAAACATTGGAAAAGTACAGGGGGCATTTGTACAACTGGTACGATACGATAACACTCTCCTGCTTGCAACCAAGATATATTTCAACCGTAGACAGCGGAAATTTCATAGGACATCTTATTACCTTAAAGCAGGGTTTACTGGCTTTAAAAGAAAACAAAATATTTTCTGCAAAAGCCTTTGACGGCTTCCAGGATACAATTGCCCTGTTGCTCGAAAAAAATGAGCGTGACAATTTTTTATCCGAACTAAAAAAAGAAATTGAAGCCCTGCAAATCAATCCACCCGCCTCCCTGCCCCAACTGCTGCCACTTCTCGAAGATCTGAAAAATCAGTATAATACAATTGCCGCTCAATATGAGAATAACAATAAGGAAGCCGATAGTGAATATCGCGAATGGGTGGCCCTTTTGGGCGTGCAGCTTAACGACTTCGCGGTTGATATAGCCACACTGGCTCCATGGTTACTAATGCAACCTCCCTCACCAGCATTTCAAAACATCGTTAATGAAATAGATTATATTCCAACATTAACGGAACTATGCAGTATACAAACAGAAATGCTGCCAAAAGTAAAATCGTATTACCGGCAATCCAATACGGCAGAAGAAAATGACTGGTTGGATATGTTGGTAGCGCGTGTCATACAATCCTCTAAACGCGCCAAAGAAAGAATACTCGACCTGGATGACTTGGCCAGGCAATGTGATGAATTTGCAAATGCTGAATATGACTTTTTGTACGACAAAACGCAGCACCTGCTCGCCATAGGCTATAATGCCGAAGAACACCGGCGCGATAACAGCTATTATGATTTGCTGGCCTCTGAAGCCAGACTTGGAAACTTTGTTGCTATAGCCCAGGGAAAACTACCGCAGGAGAGCTGGTTTGCACTGGGACGGCAACTCACCAGCCTGGGCTCAGCACCGGCGTTACTGTCGTGGAGCGGCTCCATGTTTGAATACCTTATGCCCTTATTGGTGATGCCATCCTATGAAAACACTTTGCTGGATCAAACGCACAAAGCCGTGGTACAAAAACAAATTGATTACGGCAATAAAAAAAATGTACCCTGGGGCATTTCGGAGTCGGGCTACAATATGATAGATGCCAATATGAATTATCAGTACAAAGCTTTTGGTGTTCCCGGAACCGGCTTCAAACGCGGGCTGGGAGAAGAACTGGTTATATCGCCCTATTCCTCCATTATGGCTTTAATGGTAATGCCTGAAGAAGCCTGCCACAACCTCCAGATCATGGCAAAAAAGGAATTTGCCGGTACTTACGGTTTTTATGAAGCGATAGATTATACAGCATCCCGCTTGCCGAGGGGGCAGGAGCATGTTATCATTCATTCCTTTATGGTGCATCACCAGGGCATGGCTTTATTGTCGCTCTCGCATTTGCTGCTTAACCAGCCTATGCAAAAACGCTTTATAGCCGATGTGCAGTTCCAGGCAACACTACTATTATTACAGGAACGCATACCCCGTGTTACGGCTTTAAGCGCTCCTAATATTCACATTGCAGATGCAGCAAGCGAGGTAAGTAAGGAAGACGATGCCTTTATGCGTATTATCAGCACGCCTCAAACTGCTACACCTGAAGTACAACTGCTTTCCAACGGAAGATACCATGTTATGGTTTCCAATTCGGGGGGAGGCTACAGCAGGTGGAAAAATATTGCTGTAACACGCTGGCGTGAAGACAGCACCTGCGACAACTGGGGTAACTTTTGTTTTATAAGAGACCTGGAAAACAAAGAGTACTGGTCATCCGCGTACCAGCCTGCATTACAGGGCGGCGATCATTATGAAGCAGTATTTTCGCAGGGACGCGCTGAGTTCCGCCGCCGCGATTTTTCTATAGAAGCGCATACCGAAATAGTGGTATCGCCTGAAGATGATGTGGAACTAAGAAGATTGCATCTAACCAACCGGTCGCGTAAAAAAAGAACAATTGAAGTAACCAGCTATGCCGAAGTGGTGCTGGCGCCGGTAGGGTCGGATATTGCGCATCCCGCTTTCAGCAACCTGTTTGTACAAACCGCTTTGCTGCAGCAAAGTCATGCTATTGTATGCACACGCCGTCCGCGTTCGCAGCACGAGCAGCCACCTTCCATGTTTCATTTAATGAAAGTATACCATGCATCCATACAAAACATAGCTTACGAAACCGACAGAACAAAATTCACCGGCCGCGGAAACACCATTCATCAGCCATCGGCCATGCAACAAACTGCATCGCTTTCTTCTACAGAAGGCTCAGTTCTGGATCCTATTGTTTCCATACAATACAGAATAGAAATTGATCCGCAGCAAACGGCTGTAATTGATATGATAACAGGTATTGCAGAAACGAAAGAAGACTGCAATGGTATGATAGAAAAATACCAGGATAAATTTTTAGTAGACCGCGGATTCGAATTATCCTGGACCCATAGCCAGATCGTATTGCGCCAGATTAATGCTACGGAAGCGGATGCACAACTGTATACAAGATTGGCCAGTGCGGTTATTTATACAAATTCTGAAATGCGGGGACCTTCCGATCTGATTGCACGCAATAACCGTGGCCAGTCTAGCCTGTGGAGCCATTCTATTTCAGGCGATCTGCCCATTGTACTGGTAAAAATAGAAAATGCAGGCAATATTGAACTGGTAAAACAAATGATACAGGCGCATGCCTACTGGCGCTTAAAAGGAATGATTGTTGACCTGGTGATCTGGAATGAAGATCATGGCAGTTACAGGCATACACTTCAAAACCAGATCATGTCGCTGGTAGTTCCGCTGGTGGGCGCCCAAATTAATGAAGATCCCGGCGGCGTTTTTATACGCTCTGCAGATCAGCTTTCCAATGAAGATCATATTCTTTTTCAAACGGTAGCGAGGGTGGTATTGTCCGACAGATTCGGTTCCCTGGAAGAACAGACCAACAGGAACATAAAAATAAAAAATGTAATCCCGTATTTTACCCCGGTTAAATTTTACCCTTCAACACCTACTGCTGTTGCACTGCCTCAGGACCTCCGGTTCTTTAACGGCACCGGTGGTTTTTCATCAAACGGAAGAGAATATATTATTATAACTCAGCCGGGGAAAGTAACCCCGGCGCCATGGTGTAACGTAATTGCCAATAGTGAACTGGGAACCATCATATCCGAAAGCGGCCAGGCCTATACCTGGATGGAAAACGCACATGAGTTCAGGCTTACGCCATGGAATAACAACCCTGTAAATGACCTTGAAGGAGAATGCTATTACCTGCGGGATGAAGAAAGCGGAAGATTCTGGTCGCCGGCGCCATTACCTGCAAGAAGCAAAGCACCCTACATTACCAGGCATGGCTTCGGCTACAGTATTTTTGAACACAGTGAAGACGGTATCTATACTGAAATGACTGTGTTTGTTGACATTGATACCGGTGTAAAGTTTACTATCCTTAAAATTTACAACCGGTCGGGGAGGCAAAGGAAACTATCCGTTACCGGCTATGTGGAATGGGTGCTGGGAGAGTTTCGTCCAAAAACACAAATGCATGTGGTAACCTCCATTGAAAACGACACGGGAACCATCTTTGCCCGGAATGCCTACAATACGGAATTTGTCAACCGTGTGGCATTTTTTGATGCCGACGGCATGCTGGATTCCTTTACCTGTGACAGAAAAGAATTTCTTGGACGCAACGGATCCTCGCGCAACCCGGCTGCCATGAATAAGGTGAAGCTGTCAGGCAGATCAGGTGCTGCGCTTGACCCCTGCGCAGCCATACAAACTACGCTTGAGTTAGCGAATGAAGAATCGCATGAAATTGTATTTAAGCTGGGAGCCGCTAAAACACACGGAGATGCCATGCACATCATTCAACAGTTTAAGACCCATGCCAATATTTACCAGTCGCTGGCTAAAGTTACCCATTTTTGGCAACACACCTTAGGAACTATCCAGGTGGAAACGCCCGACGCGTCGTTGAATATTCTGGCCAACGGTTGGCTAAACTACCAAACGCTCGCCTCAAGGATATGGGGCAGAAGTGGTTATTATCAATCGGGCGGAGCATTTGGTTTCAGAGATCAGTTGCAGGATATTTTATCGCTGTTGTATGCTAAACCCGATATAGCACGCCAACAGATATTGCTGAACGCTTCCAGACAGTTCAGGGAAGGAGATGTACAGCACTGGTGGCATCCGCCTTCGGGAAGAGGCGTACGTACCACCTGCTCCGATGATTTTTTATGGCTGCCGTATGTAGTGGCAAAATATACGGTTCATACAGGTGATACAGGAATATTGGATGAACATGCAACCTATATTGAAGGCCGGATGCTGAACGAAGGAGAAGAATCCTATTACGATCTGCCTTCCCGCTCCAGTCAAACAGCCAGCTTGTACATACATTGTACAAAGGCAATAGAAAGAGGACTTCGTTTTGGTGAACACGGGCTGCCGTTAATAGGCTCGGGCGACTGGAATGATGGAATGGACAAAGTAGGAGAAAAAGGCAAGGGAGAAAGTGTATGGCTCGCATTTTTTCTGTATGATATACTAACACGGTTTGGTACAATTGCAGCAAACCGGAAAGATGCAGCTTTTGAGCAAAAATGTAATGAACAGGCCGAAATCCTCAGGAAAAATATTGAAGCCCATGCATGGGACGGGCAGTGGTATCGCCGCGCTTATTTTGACGACGGTACACCTTTGGGCTCCTCGCAAAATGAAGAAGCCAGTATTGATTCTATTGCCCAAAGCTGGAGCGTATTGTCTGGAGCAGGAGATCCTAAAAGAGTAAACATAGCCATGCAATCGGCACTCCGGCACCTGGTAAAAAAAGACGCAGGACTGATACAACTGCTCAACCCGCCTTTCGACAAATCGGACCTTAACCCCGGCTATATTAAGGGATATGTTCCGGGGGTACGCGAAAACGGAGGGCAATACACGCACGCTGCAATATGGCTGGTAATGGCTTTGATGGCTTTAAAACAAAAGGATGAAGGATGGGAATTACTACAAATGATCAACCCTGTTAACAGGGGCAGTAGCGCCGAAACCATTGCAAAATATAAAGTTGAACCTTATGTAATAGCTGCTGATGTATATTTTGAACCCCTGCATCTTGGCCGCGGGGGATGGACATGGTATACCGGCTCTGCAGGGTGGATGTATCAGTTGATCCTCGAATCGTTTTTAGGTGTACAACAAAAAGGAGAACAATTGCATTTTGACCCCAGTACACCGCCATCATGGTCTTCCTTTAACATCCGGTACAGGTATATGGATACCTTGTACAAGATTGGTATAAAAACATCCGGAGGAGATAAACATAAAATAATGGTTCGGGTGGATGGTAATACTTCGGAAAATGCTTTTCTTCAACTGCAAAATGATGGGCACGAACATACAGTGGAAGTTGCAATAGCCTGAAGAAGGTTACAAGTTACAGGTGGCAGGCACACCCCTGAAACCTGTAACTTGCAACTTGAAACCCGGGACCTGAAACCTAAACATAATCCCGCATGTCAAAAAAATTACTTACATTATGCCTTCTACAGAACAGATAATTTTTAAAATCATGAATAATAAAATCGCTTCGCTTACCAAACTTCAGCAGGAAGGAAAAAACATCCACCGCCTTCCTTTTTCCATCAGGATATTGCTCGAAAATATACTTCGCAACCACGATGGCTTTGCCATTACCGATGAGCACCTGCATACTTTAACCGAATGGAATGCCGCGGGATCGGATAAAGATATTCCGTTTAAACCGGCACGTGTACTGATGCAGGACTTTACCGGCGTGCCTGCTGTGGTTGATATTGCCTCCCTTCGTGCCGAAATGATCCGGAAAGGTGGCGATGGCACAAAGATCAACCCGGCTATACCGGTAGATCTTGTAATTGATCACTCTGTGCAGGTAGATTTTTTTGGTACGGATTATTCTTATAAAAACAATGTGGCTTTAGAATATGAACGCAATGCAGAACGGTATAAGCTTTTAAAATGGGCGCAAAAAGGATTAGACAATTTTACTGTTGTACCCCCGGGCATGGGTATTTGCCACCAGGTAAATTTAGAATACTTAGCCAAAGGCATTATTGAACGGGACGGCTGGGCGTTCCCGGATACGCTTGTAGGAACCGATTCGCATACCCCGATGGTGAACGGAATTGGTGTACTGGCCTGGGGCGTAGGCGGCATTGAAGCCGAAGCCGCTATGCTTGGGCAACCCATTTATTTTTCCTGTCCGCAGGTGGTGGGGTTAAAATTAACCGGCAAAATTCCACAAGGATGCACCGCAACCGACATGGTGCTTACCATAACCAAACTGCTTCGCGATTATGGCGTGGTAGGAAAATTTGTTGAAGTATTTGGAAACGGGCTCGATCATTTAACGGTTACCGACCGCGCTACCATATCCAACATGTCGCCGGAATTTGGTTGCACTGTTACGTATTTTCCCATAGACGATCAAACGCTGGATTACATGAAACGAACCGCCCGCAGCCAGACACAGATTGATCTTGTCAAAAAATATTGCCAGGATAATATGCTGTGGCGCACAGGCAGTGAAGCCATTGAATACTCTCATGTACTGGAATTGAACCTCGACAATTTGCGGCCTACGGTAGCCGGGCCCAAACGTCCGCAGGATAAAATATTATTAGAAGAATTAGACGATAAATTCTCGGAAGTGCTTAAAACGGAATTTCTAAGAGACTATGTTCCGTTTCACAGCCGGCAGGAACATGCGTGGCTGGCAGAAGGTGGTTCGGGCACTGAGTTTTCGTATTCACCACGTCATGAACATACCGGTATTATTGTAGAAAAAGAAAACAACCTGAGATCGGTAAGAATAAAAATAAAAAACAAGGAATACGTGCTGAGCGACGGAAGTATTGTTATTGCGGCTATTACCAGTTGCACCAATACTTCTAATCCCGCAGTTATGGTAGGGGCGGGATTGGTAGCCAGGAAAGCTATTGAAAGAGGATTACGATCAAAATCATGGGTAAAAACAAGCCTGGCTCCTGGCTCCAAAGTAGTAACCAGCTACCTGCAACGTTCGGGCCTGTCCGAAGATTTGGAAGCACTCCGGTTTCACACTGTGGGTTATGGCTGCACTTCCTGCATCGGCAACAGTGGCCCGCTTCCTCCGCATATAGCCGAGGCTATTGACAAGAGTGAAATGGTTGTAGCCTCTGTATTATCCGGCAACCGCAATTTCGAAGCGCGGGTGCATTCGCAGGTAAAGATGAATTTCCTAATGTCGCCGATGCTGGTAGTAGCCTTTTCACTGGTGGGACGTGTAGATATTGATCTGCTGCATGACCCACTGGATTACGATCCCAATGGTGAACCGGTTTACCTGAAAGATATTTGGCCCACTCAGGAAGAAATCAATGAAACAATAAAAGCCTGTATGCGGGTGGAGGATTTTGAACAGGTATATAGTGTGATCTTTGAAGGAGAAGAGGACTGGAAAAACCTGATAGCGCCCGAAGGCACAAAATATGTATGGGATAACCATTCCACTTATATTCAGGAAGCGCCATTTTTTCAAAACCTTAGTAACACCCCGGAAAAATTATCTGATATCAAAAATGCACGTGTGCTTTTATTTTTAGGCGATTCGGTTACCACGGATCATATTTCTCCGGCAGGCGCTTTTGGCGAACATACCGCCGCAGGTCAATACCTGGTTAGCAAAGGCGTAGCCCGGAAAGATTTCAACTCCTACGGCTCACGCAGGGGAAATCACGAAGTGATGATGCGCGGCACTTTCGCTAATGTGCGCATTAAAAACAAGATCACGGATAAGGTGGGTGGATTTTCAACTTATTTACCAACCAATGAAACACTTACTGTTTTTGATACGGCAATGAAATACGCGGCAGACCAGACACCGCTGATCGTTTTAGCCGGTAAAGAATACGGAAGTGGTTCATCAAGAGACTGGGCGGCAAAAGGACCCAGCCTTTTGGGTGTTAAAGCGGTAATCGCCGAAAGCTTTGAACGCATTCACAGGAGTAACCTAGTGGGTATGGGTATTCTACCACTCGAATTTCCAGAAGGCGAAACAGCGGAAACACTGGGGTTAACCGGAAAAGAAAAATTTGATATAACGGGCATATCGGAGAACCTCTATCCCTTTAAAAAAATAAATGTTACTGCAAAAAAAGATTCCGGTGAAACAATACAATTTGAAGGAAAAGCAAGGCTGGATTCCGCCATTGACGTAGCCTATTTCGAGAACGGTGGTATCCTGCAATATGTGCTGAGAGGGTTTTTGAAATAAAGCGTTGGATAAATTATAAGGGCTTAAGCGTGATTCAACATTTTAAGCCCTTCATTATTAAATCCATCAGCCTGCAACTGCGGCTTTTCTTTTTAGATGAACCTTTGCCGCCTGCGCCATAGTTACTACGCTTGCACCCATCATAATCGCATCCTTTATTACCAGCCTGCCGGCTCCGCTTAAATAAGGGAACCCATGATTTGTGTCGCCAAGGGCAGGCACCCATGTTTCGGGAGTGGTTATTAAAAACGAAAGCGTTACCAGCGACATTCCAAAGCATAAAAAGCTACCTATGGCTGAAATACCGGGAAATACAGGGTAGAGTGCAATAAGCAAGCCTATCAACACAATTACAGCACCTAATCCGTAAGAAAACAGGTAGGTGTTATTTTCTTTATGCCATGCTATATTTTCCGGTTTATATTCCCCTTCTTTATTCATGTGTTTTTTATATTCCGGCGCACTATACTTATAAAAGAAATTCATGGTAGGACTGTTCGCCACAAAGGGTACAATACCCACGGCCTCATACCTGAAAGCCTTTAGTCCCCCAATCCATAACAACACAATTACCAACCCTAATCTTGAAAGATGTATTCCTGCATTCTGCAGTCCCGCAGCATAATTAAAAAATTTGTTCATGATAGCTCACATTAATTACAAAATGCAAAAATGATGAATATATTGGTTCCGCCAAATAGACAAATGGCATCAAAGGGTGAACAAATCTTCCTCCTGTATTATTTCCACCGGGAGAACGCAATATTTCCCGGAGAGAAAAAGTGTTACCGCATTATGAATGCCTGATTTCCCACTGAGTTCATTTTTTTTTAATATTGTACTATGAAACCTTTTAATATCATCTTCTGCATTCTGTTCGTCATTTCCGCCGCGTTGCAATACAATGACCCCGATCCATGGCTGTGGATACCCATATACCTGTATGGTGCAGTATTGTGCTGGCTGGCTTTTCGTGAAAAGTACTACCCGCGTGCCTGCCTGCTGGGAATAGGAGGATATATACTGTATGGATTATATAAATTGATTGAAAAAGATGGCGCCTGGGACTGGCTAACAAAACATAATGCAGAGAATATTGCAGCAGCCATGAAAGCAGAAACGCCATGGATAGAAGACACAAGGGAATTTTTTGGGTTGATCATCCTTGCAGGAGTACTTGCTGTGAATTACTTCCACGCTAAAAAGAAGTTGAAAAGCAGGACCTGATATCCTGCTTTTCAACTATTCACTATTCACTACTCACCATTCACTACCCACCATCTCTTTACTTTGCCGTGAGTTCCAGCAGCCCCACTCCTATAGTGCTGTCATCATTTTTATCTTTTGGCCGGCTGATTATATAGAGATTTTGTTTCCTCATATCAGTAATTGCCTCAAAGCTAAATTTAAGCCTGGCCATTTTTTGTTTGTCTTTAACTGATGCAGCCTCAAGTGTTGTTTCCGCTATCTTTTTGCCTCCAGGCGCATCTAATCTTAATTCAAATGTATACCCGGTCTTCGGGGCATCTTTCTCATCCAGCCATGCCGCCAATAACTCCGCACCGGCTACACCATGCAGGTCTATACTGTCAATACTAAACCAGCCCTGCTTATCATTCGGTACCACCATATATTTCATCCCGCCGGCATTAACTGCGCTGAAGGCATCCATATTTGTTACCCCGCCAAAAGTTAATTTACTGCTGCGCAGTCCAAAAACCGCGTTTCCTGAAAGTGGTTTTACAGATGCACCTCCTTTATCGGTATACGTGGCAGAAATGTACAGTGCTTCATTTTCCTTTACAGCTTTAACAGGAATGCTACCTTCCTGGGGTAACGATTTTTTAACGGAGGCAGGGTTTGCCAGCGTAAGTATCCATTGCACAATTTGCTTTACATCGTCCTGCGGCAGGTTAGGGTGCGCCGCCATTGCTACTTCTCCCCATGCTCCGCTGCCACCTTTGATAATTTTACCTGTAAGGTAATCCACTGCATCGCTATTTTTATGATAGCGCTTTGCAACTTCGGTGAAAGACGGTCCGATGGATTTTTCATCTGTTTTATGACAGGTTTTACAATCCAGCGAAAGCATGATACTTCTTCCGCTCACGGTTGCCGCAGCCGTTTGATGTCCCTGGGGTATTGCTGCTTTATCAGCGCCTTCTAAGTAGTCGGCTGTAACATAAAGATTATCTGCATCAATAAGGCTTCCTTCCTCCTTATCATTAACGGTAACGGTATAGTGTACGGGCTTCCCCGGGAAGTAAAAAGACTGGTTACCCGTGATCTGTACCGTTATCTCCGGCGCAGTGTTGCCGGCATATACATTTATTGTATTGCTTTTTGAAGTGGCGCCTTTTTTATCTTTCACTTCCACCGATATCATATAATCGCCAGGTTTGTCCAGCACAAGCTCTGCATCAGGAGACTGGGTTTCTTTCGTTTGTCCGCTTCCGGTAGTCCAGGTATAGGTCATGGCATCCTTTTCAGGATCTGTTGCATCAACTGTAGCTTTAAGGGTTAATGGGAGGGCTCCGGAGGTTTTATCTACCTTAATTGCAGTTATTTTGGGCGGACGGTTGCCGGCATTATAATCAACACGGCTGAGTCCCGCATCTTCATTTTTTGTAAACCACCCGGTTCCGTATTCGAGAATGTATAATTTTCCATCTGGTGCAACTTCCATATCAATCGCATTGTGCAGTTTGGTATGTTCCATAAACGGCTCCATTTTGTCAAAGTCGCCATTGGGCAGCAGGGTTACGGCTTTTATCCACCCCCGTATCCAGTCGTAAATAAACAATTTACCGTTATAATAATCGGGTAACCGGGTTTTCGCAGGCCACATATCGGTATAGTATACCGGACCCGCCATGGCGTTACGCCCGCCGGTTCCTACCTGGGGGAACTCGGCTGATGTGGCATAGGGATACCATATAAAAGGTGGCGCCACGGCAGGTAGTTCTTTTAAGCCGGTATTGTTGCGCGATTCATTCAAAGGCTTTTCAGCATCAAATGCTTCACCCGAAGTACCTGTTGCATAATCATAGCGGTTGTAGGCGTAATTTTTACCTACAAATAAAGGCCATCCAAAATAACCTGCTTTTCGTGCCTGGTTGAGTTCATCATAGCCACGTGGCCCTCTTACGCCAAGGCTGTCTATGCTGGCATCCGGGCCTACTTCCCCCCAATATAAAAAACTATTTTTCTGATCCACAGAAATACGATAAGGATTACGGTTGCCCATTACATATATTTCCGGACGGGTTTTATCGGTTCCTTTGGCAAACAAATTCCCGTCAGGAATTTCGTAGGTACCATCCTCCTTCACTTTTATCCGGAGTATTTTTCCCCGCAGGTCATTCGTATTGCCCGAACTTCTTCTGGCGTCGTATTGCTCATGTCCCGGACGATCGTCCAGCGGTCCGTAGCCCCGGTTGGTATAGGTTTGCCCTGGTTCATTAAAAGGCGTGGAATTGTCGCCGGTAGATACATACAACAAGCCATCCGGCCCAAATGCTATGGAACCGCCGGTATGGCAGCATATTTCCCTTTGCGAATAAAACTGCAGGATCACCTGTTCTGTTTTTACGTCAAGCGTATCGTTTTCAAATTTAAACCGGGAAAGACGGTTTACTGAAGTATCAGCGGGACTGTAAAAAATATATACCCAATGATTTTTACTGAAATCGGGATCTTTGCTGATGCCTAAAACACCCTCTTCCGCATTTGCCCCGGCGGTACTTGTTTTAAAGTATGCATTTAAAAACCCGGCCTGCTTCAGTTGTTTGGTTTCATTTTTATACAACATGATCTCTCCTCTGCGCTGGGTAACAAGTATATCAAAATTGGGAAGAATAGTCATTTCGGTGGGCTCAAAAAAACCACCCTGAATTAAAGGTGTTTTGGTAAACCTGTCTTCATCAGGAGGATATTGTGATATTACTCCGCTATAATCTAACTTCTCATTGCCGCCAATTGCATATTGAATACCTCCCAGGATGTGTTGCAAATACAGGGGATCATTGTACGATTCATCTGTATGTCCCAGTTCCGTATAAAACGCCCTTCCCCCGTCATATTCGTGATACCAGGCCATAGGGTGATTGTCGCCATTTGTTCCGCCTTCATAGCTTTTTTCATCAATTGTAATAAGCACATGAACATCCTTATTCAATCTTTTAAAATTATACCATTCATCTTTTCTTGTCCATACATCCGGCAAATGTTTGGTTGACGCATGGCTTTTATCTTTGACAATCAGTTTAGCTTCCTGCTGGCGGGGATGACTTTCGAAATTTGCCCCTGCCAGCCGGGCATACCAGCCCCAATCGTACTCGGCATCAGTGGCAGCATGTATGCCCATATAGCCTCCGCCTGCCTGTATGTACCGTTCCAGTGCAATGCGCTGAACCGTATTGAACAAAGGTCCTGTGGTATTTAAAAAAACAATTGCAGAATATTTAAGGAGGGTGTCTTCCACAAACATATTGGCATCGGATGTGGTATCTACATCAAAATTATTTTCAGCACCCAGTTTCTGAATGGCGGAAACGCCTGCGGGTATAGACTGATGATGAAATCCGGCCGTTTTGGTAAACACCAGAATCCGTGGCTTATCACTTCGTTTATTACAGGCAAACAGAAAAAAGAGCATAGTGCAACATAAAAGGAGAGGGAAATTTTTCTTCATTGTGGAATCGTTGAAACGTTTTTTTAAGAGGGATAAATGTAAGTTCATTTCGGCAAATAACAGTAGACCTCTGAAAAATGTTAAGGATTTATCATAGATTGACGCCCTAGCAGGAACTGCAATACATATTATCGGATGCCTGGTTTCAACTGGAAAGATGCTGTTTCATCTATGCATTCCATAGTTTCCAACTGGCTTCAGCCTGAGCGATCAGCATATCGTGCCCGTTCTGTATTAACGCGCCATGCGCCTCTCCTTTTTTCAGAAATAATGTTTTTTCGGGATTATAAATTAAATCAAAGAGAAAGTGCTGATTTCCTATGGCTTCATAAGGTATATCAGGACACAGTTCTGTATCGGGAAAAGTGCCTGCCGGAGATGCATTAATTATCAGTAAATGGCTTTTAATAATATCGTGGTTCAGCGTTTCGTAAGTAATTACACCCTGCTTTGCAGTGCGGCTTACAAATGTATATCCGATACCCAACTGCTGCAATACATATTCAACCGCTTTGGAAGCCCCCCCGGTACCCAGTATTAAAGCTTTGGTATGATGTGGCCGTAATTGCCGTGTTAAAGACTGTTTAAACCCTGTGGTATCCGTATTGAAACCTGTAAGTTTACCATCTCTTATGCGGATAGAGTTGCATGCGCCGATTTGCTGAACGCCGGGAGACAGTTCATCAAGAAATGGAATTACTTTTTCTTTGTAGGGAATGGTTACGCATAAGCCGAGCAACAAAGGATTATTTTGCAGTACTTCGGGAAGCAATTCAATACTTTCTATAGGAAAATTCTCAAACCGGCAGTTCAATTGCTCTTTTTCAAACTTTTGGGTAAAATATTTCTTTGAAAAAGAATGCCCAAGCGGATAGCCGATCAGTCCATACCATTTCATTCCACATCTTCTTTATTTAAAAACAAATGAAAGGTATCTCCCCGTAACCCAATACGCATTGATTCAAGCGGTATAACTTCAGAAGGAGCAATATTACCCAGGTTAGCATTACAACCCAGCAATTCGATAAAGTACAATTGCTGCGCTTTTTGCGGGGCTTCCCAAATAATTTTTTCCTCCGGTATTTGTGTGAGAATTTCCTGTACCAGCCCTTCCCGCACTTCGCCGGTACCCCGGTAAATACCCACATTTCCCGCCTCCCGTGCTTCAGCTATTACATAGGTTGAACCTGCATTCAGTTCGTTCTTCATTAATTCAATCCACTTATAGGGAGGGATAATATGTTCCGCGTCTTTGCTTCCCACTTCACTAAACACGACCCCGTATTTGGTGAGCTTTTCAATATAACCGCATTTTTCGGCATGCGGAATCGTAATTGAACCATCGCTTACTTCCATATAAGAGATGTTGTATTCTTTGAGGATATTGATATAATCCTGGAACTGGTTGCGAATTAAAAAGGCCTCAAACAAGGTACCCCCAAAATATACAGGCAAATCGAACGACTGGTATACTTTAATTTTTTCATGGAGTTTGGGAGTAACAAATGAAGTTCCAAAACCCAGTTTAACAATATCAACATAAGGATGAGCGATACTTAGAAAATTTTTTGCTTCTTCAATACTAAAGCCTTTGTCCATTACCATTGTGATACCTGAACGACGGGGTTTACTTTTTCGTTCGGGTATCTGACTTAATTTAAAATTCATGAAAGATGGGATGTTTTAAAGAATGCGCAAAAATAAGGAAGATTCTGCTTCCTCTTGCAGGTATATCACATCAGATAGAACGTTTTCTTTTGTAATAGGCAATAAGATCCACTACCTGCTGGTTTTGAAGTATAATGGGATTCAGTTCTATAAACTTCTTAAGCAGGCGTGGCGCCCGTTCCATAGCATTTTGCAGAAGCAACAACCCTTCTTTGCTTTTCCCCATTGCAAACAAAACAGCGCTTTTGTAAAACAGGAACAAAGGTTTATCCCCGGCAACCTGCTGCGCATTGTCAAGCTGTTCTATCGCTTCGTCCAGGAAATCTTCTTTATATAAACACCGTATAAGGGCTTCCCACCCGCCTATCCCACGGGGCTTTGCCTTTACAACATTGGAAAAGTGTATAATCGCATCTTTTACATTACCCAGTTCCATCAAACATTCGCCCATAGCTAAATTATATTCGGGCTGCATGCGATGTATACGCATGGCCGACTCCAGGTACTGTACCGCCTTATTTAACGACGTTTCATTGATATAGGTGCAGGCAATTTTATAGTACAACTTACTGTCTTCACTGTTGAGATGTGAAGCTTTTTTATAATAAAACCTTGCCTGGGCATATTGCTTAAGCTTGTCATAACAATGACCAATCGCTTCGTAAATCACATCTTCCGGCCGGGCAAGTTCAATTACTTTCTCCAACGATTCAATAGCATCACGATACTTTCTTAACCTAATGTAGGCGTCAGCCATATTTCGGTAAGCATAATCAAACTTTTCGTTGATCACCAGGGCATACTTGTACGCGTCAATTGATTTTTCAAACAATTTAAGGCCCTGATAGGCTGCGCCAAGATTAAACCAGGCCAGTTCATTATAAGGAAATTCATTAATGATACGCTGATGTAAACGGATACTTTCTTCACTTCTGCCCGTAAAATCGGTCCAGAAACATATTTTATACAGCGCTTCTTCGTTATTAGGCTCGTATTCCAATATATGTAAGAGGCAATCAAATACTTTATCGAATTCCTCGTAATCGTCGTATACATCCGCCAGTTCAAACAACAGGTTTATACGATTCTCACCTTCAAATGAATGAATAGCCTCTTCCAAAAGCCCAACAGCCTTCTCATGCTGGTCTAACGCGAGAAAAACATCAGTTTTAAGAATGTAAATATCAATATCGGAACTGTCGAGTATTTCAGCCCTTTCCAGTATTTTGAGGGACTCACTGTACTTCCTGGTAGCAATGAGCAAATCGGCTTTTTTAACCATTAAAGACGCTGAATAAGGAAATTGACCAACTCCCAGTTCAACTGCTTCAAGCGCCCGCCCGATTTCGTCTTTATCGTCAAAATAATCAATAATTTTTTCAAACGACTCTTCTTCCAGGAAGCCATGGCTTTGACCGGCGCGGAGATTTTCAAATTGCCTTAATAAATCTCTCATCTCATCTCTGTCGTTTCGATAAGGATTGTCCTGCATTTTTGTGTAAGTTAATGAAAGTTAAGCCTTTATTTAGAAAAAAATATTTTTTGTAACTTTTTTATTACATAAACGTTAAATATCATGTAAAATTTATGATGAATGGTATTGGAAATACTGAATATAAATCATTATTTTTGCTGAACATGAAATCAAACAAAAACATACATTCAGGGATTGTTAAACATAGCCTGATATTGGTGGTTATGTTTGCAATTGTGCAGTATGTATTTGCAGTTAGCGGAATCAGGCTGAACGCAGGGGATAAAGACAGGAACAAGGAGACACATCACTCGTCCGGCGTATTTTCTGATCTGAAATCTACCATTACTTTTTCGATAAAAGATAATTATACATTTAGCAATAAAAATTGGAAAACAGACTATAAATCGCCTGCCGGACAAGCCAAATTGCCCAATTCCATTATTTCTTATAAAAAAGGCAATATGGTATATATATTACCCTATAAACCACAGGGTGGTGTGAAATTGCCTGATTTTATCCGGATGAAACCTTGCGAATCACTGTCGCGCTAACGTTTTCTATTGCATTTTTATATCCTCACGTTTTCGTGTAATAAACCAATCAAACATTGCCGTTTAAATGTTGAAAATGAGATTTTATGAATATATTAGCGGAAATGTAATCCAGCATGCGTATAAAAAATATATTTCTTTTCTCTGCATCCCTTCTTTTCTGTTTTAACGCGCTTTCTGTTAGCGCCCAACAAGCCAAATGGACAAAACTCTTTGATGGCAAAACCCTTCAGGGCTGGAAACAGCTTGGCGGCAGTGCAAAGTATTCTGTTGAAAAGGGCGTAATTACGGGAACAACCGTGGTATCCACACCTAATAGTTTTTTGGTAACCGAAAAAGAATATGGCGATTTTATTTTAGAACTGGAAGTGCTGATACCAGATACGGTTACCAATTCCGGCATACAGATCCGGAGTCATTTTGACCCTGCCGCTAATAACGGAAAAGGAAGAGTATTTGGTTACCAGTATGAACTTGATGCCTCATCAAGAGCATGGACAGCAGGAATATATGATGAAGGCCGCAGAGGATGGCTATATCCACTGGACCTGAATCCACAGGCACAAAAAGCATATAAAAGGGGGGCCTTCAATAAGGTAAAAGTAGAATGCATTGGAAATACGATTAAAACATGGATCAATGGTGTACCCGCCAGTTACCTGGTAGACGATGCAGATGCCAGGGGGTTTATTGCATTGCAGGTACATGGCATCGGTGACAAAGCTGAAAATGCCGGAAAAAAAATCCGGTGGAAGAATATCCGCATCCAAACCGGTACTCTTTCACCTGCTCCCTTCCCTTCTACAGTTTTTGTAGTGAACAACGAACCCAATACGTTAACTGCATTCGAAAAAAATAACGGCTGGAAGTTGTTATTCGATGGTGTAAGCTCCAACGGATGGAGAGGCGCCAAATTAAAGAGCTTCCCGGAAAATGGATGGAAAATTGCAGACGGTAATATTACAGTACTATCTTCAAAAGGACAAGAATCTGCCAATGGCGGGGATATTGTAACTACAGATTTATATAGTGCTTTTGATTTTTCGTTTGAATTCAAACTTTCCCAGGGTGCAAACAGCGGAGTAAAATATTTTGTTACCCTTTCCGAAAACAATGCAGGCTCGGCCCTTGGGTTAGAATACCAGGTGCTCGATGATAAAAATCATCCTGATGCCAAAATGGGCATAGCTGGTAACAGAACTCTTTCTTCTCTGTATGATTTGATTCCTGCAAAAAAAACCGGGCGTTTTGTGAAGCCCGTAGGCGAATGGAATGAAGGAAGGATCATTGTATACCCTAATAATCACGTAGAACATTATTTGAACGGCGTAAAAGTATTGGAGTATGAAAGAGGATCACAGGCATTTCGCGAACTGGTAGCCGGGAGTAAATTTAAGAACCGGACTAATTTCGGGGAAGGAAAGGAAGGAAGGATATTATTGCAGGATCATGGCGATGAAGTTAGCTTCAGAAGTCTGAAGATCAGGGTATTAAAATAGCTTTTGCATAAGATTAAGTATTGCCAGGTAAAAAACGTAAAGGAGCTTCGGGAAAGAAAACCCTAAATTATAACTACTATTGTCTCAATAAAGTACCGTTTCATTTATATCACCATGAATAAAATACTGGCATTCGCTTTCATTTGCCTGCTCTGTTCGGGCAACCTGATTGCCCAGGATGAATTGTGCAGAGGCGCTTATTTTAGCGAGGCGCAGGGTAAATCATTTTTAGAAGAGCATACACCTGCCTCATTAAACGACTGGCAGCGCCGTGCAGAAAAGATACGTGTACGAATACGCGAAGGCATGCAACTTGAAAAATTACCGGCTAAGCCGGTATCGAAACCCATAATTCACAGCAAAAGGATAATGGATGGCTATACCATAGAAAATGTAGCATTTGAAAGTCTGCCAGGTTTTTATGTTACGGGGAACTTATACCGGCCACTTCAACCACAAAAATCCTATGCGGGTATTCTTTCTCCGCACGGACATTGGAGGGATCCGGAAGGAAGATTCCACGAACAAATGCAAAAGCGTTGCGCTACTTTAGCCCGCATGGGCGCCATTGTATTTGTATGGGATATGATCGGACAGGGTGATTCAAAACAATGTGAGCACAGTTTGCCAAAGGGATTGAAGTTGCAAACCATCAACAGCACAAGAGCATTGGACTTCCTGCTGTCTATCCGCGGTGTAGATCCCAACCGCATTGGTATAACCGGCGAATCGGGTGGTGGTACACAAACTTTTTTACTAACGGCGCTTGATCCCCGTATTAAGGTTTCCGTGCCCTGCGTAATGGTATCGGCACATTTTTTTGGTGGCTGCACCTGCGAAAGTGGTATGCCCATTCATAAAAAAGGCGATTTTCAAACCAACAATGTGGAGATCGCCGCATTGGCCGCACCACGCCCGATGCTGTTGATTTCAGATGGTGATGACTGGACAAAAAATAATCCTACGGTCGAATATCCGTTTATGCAGAAAGTTTATCGCCTGTATAAAGAAGAAAACGATGTTGCATTGGTTCACCTGGCGGATGAAAAACACGATTACGGCCCCTCCAAGCGAAAAGCCATGTATCCTTTTATGGCGAAATATCTTAAACTGAACCTGAAAGCCGTTACAGACGCTGATGGAAATATTGATGAAACACCCGCAAAAGTATTGGATCAGAAAGACCTGGAGGTTTTCAATGAAGCCCACCCGCGTCCTGCCAACGCGGTAATGGGAGATGAGGCCGTGATGAAATTATTAGACCAGTAATAGCAGCCTCAAACTTATTGTTTGTGGTTTATGGTTTGAAGTTGCAGCCCCTGCAACTTGAACCCTGTAACCCGTAACCTTCTCCATTTTCAAATTTTCAAATTTTCAAATTACCACATTTCCACATTTCCACATTTCCACATTCAAAACTTATTCTTCCACATCATGCTCTCTATGGGCTTTTCCGGCTGTCCACTGTATTTGGCATTTTTTTTCTGGTTGTACTTCACCTCAATTTCACCATCCACCGGAAAATAAATCAATTGGCCAATCGGCATGCCTTTATAAATACGCACGGGCTGTTTAACGGATATTTCCAGCGTCCAGTTACCGCAAAAACCCACATCGCCCTTGCCCGCAGTAGCATGTATATCAATCCCAAGGCGGCCGGTAGACGATTTGCCTTCCAGGAAAGGTACATGAGCATGGGTTTCTGTGTATTCAAGCGTTGCGCCGAGGTAAAAAATATGCGGATACAAAACGAACCCCTCATCCGGGATTTCAAAATATTCTATTTCATTATGTTTTTTAGCATCCAGTATATGTTCGCGGTACGTAGCCAGCCATTTGCCCAGGTGCACATCGTAAGAATTGCTTCCCAAACATTCCCTGTTGTAAGGCGTCAGTTTAATCGTTCCTTTTTCTATTTCTTCCAGTATTCTTGTATCAGATAGTATCATTCCCTGATTTATTTGTTTATTTGTTCCGGAATTCTTTCCGCAGCGAATTTCGGGTTTCGTTTTTTGTAATGCCTTTATTTTATCAACATAATATCAACGAATCAACAAAATTAGGGGTTTGGCATATTGTCGAGCCCGAAGATTTCTTTCTGGCTAAGGTTCCGCTCCAGCACGACATTACCCACCCGCACAAACGCCTGCAACATTTGGCGGGACGCTATTTGCTGCGCTTTTTATTTCCCGATTTCCCTAACGAACTGATCCGCATCGCCAGCACCAAAAAGCCTTTCCTTCCTGATGAAGCTTTTCATTTCTCTATTTCACATTGCGGTGATTATGCCGCTGCCATTGTTAGCCGCACCAACCGGGTGGGTATTGATATCGAAATTCCTACACGCAAAGTTGCCCGCGTACGCCATAAATTCCTGCATGCAGAAGAGTTGGCTATAGTGGAAGGAGAAGACGCGGTGTTTTCTTTGCCGGATATTGAAACAGAAAATATTTTTCTCCGTAAATTAACATTGGTATGGAGTGCAAAAGAAGCTGTTTTTAAGTGGTATGGCAACGGAGAAGTGAATTTTAGTGATCAGATCAGGTTGCAACCATTCCATGATATGGCGTTTATGCCGGAAACAGGAAAAATGACTGGTTTGTTTTTAAAGGAACAAACACGTTCGCTGGAACTTCCCTTCGTTAACTTTAAGGAGATATGCTTAGTTTGGGTGATGACCTGACCTGTTTTAATACAGTATTTAGGCCTTAGGTCGCGGCATTGATTTATCATAATCTTAACCAAAACGCGAATCCACCGTTTGTACTGTATAAATTTTTTACCTTGCTTTACGCAAGTTTAACCTTTTTTGTATCATGAAAATTACCAGCCCCTGCATCGTTCTTTGCAAACAATGCTGTATTCCTTTTTTGCTCATCTCCGTGCTGTTGTTTGCCTGCAATAAAAAAGAAAAAATAACGGGCGTTGATCCTGCTTTCAGTAAATACATAGACGCCTATACTTCCGGCGTAATTTCTAAAGCGGCGGTCATACGGGTGCGTCTGTCTGCAGAAGCCCCTTCCACGCATGTACTGAATGAAGCGCTTAAAGACCCTCTGTTTTCGTTTTCACCTTCGGTAAAAGGCAAAGCATATTGGGTAGATGCCCGAACCATCGAATTCAAGCCCGATCAATACCTTACACCCGGCAGGTTGTATACGGTAAGTTTCAAACTCAGTAAGGCAACCAATGTACCCGATGCGTTTAAAACCTTTACGTTTAATGTACAGGCTGTAAAGCCCGGCTTCCTTGTAAAAGAAACCGGGTTGAAAGTGGCTGGTAACTCAAAAGAAGTGATGCTATTGAATGGTGCAATTGAAACTGCGGATATTGAATCGTCTGCCACAGTTGAAAAATTATTGACTGTTGGGTACGATGGTAAATCGCCTGCAATAAAATGGGAACACAATGAAAGCGCCCGTATCCATCGTTTTACAATAGAAGACATCAAACGTACCGCCAGCGCTTCTTCCTTAAAATTGCAGTGGGATGGCGCTCCGCTGGGTTTAAAGGAAAAAGACGGAAGGCAGGTCGAAATCCCTGCTATGGGCGATTTTAAAGTACTGTCCGTTCGGGCAGTACAGGAGTCGGAGAACTACGTGCTCGTTCAATTTTCTGAAGCTGTCGCCACCAACCAGCAACTGAACGGGTTGATATCGGTAAGCAACAAAACGGATATCAGCTATAGTATTGATGGCAGCGAAGTTAAAATATATGTGCCCGATAGTTTCGACGGTAACTATACTGTTGCTGTTAATGAAGGTGTACTGGCAGTGTGGGGCGCCAAATTAAATAAAGCGTTTTCCGCCAACTTGTTTTTTGAAAACCGGTTACCTTCCGTTACCATCCGCGGCCGTGGCGTTATATTACCCAACTCCGGAAAGCTGGTATTGCCTTTTGAAAGTATTAACCTCAGCGCTGTGGATATCAGCATCATTAAAGTATATGAAAATAATATTCCCCAATTTTTTCAGTCCAATAATTTTGACGGCGAATCCGACCTTCGCCGGGTAGCCACCCCCGTTGTACGGCAAACGCTGCGGTTAGATAACGATAAAACGCTCGACCTCCACCGCAAACAAAAATTCTCCCTCGACATTGACAAATACCTGAAAGCGGAACCCGGAGCTATATACCACGTAACCATTGGATTCCGACCCGAATATTCTTTGTATACCTGCCGTGCGGCAGATAAAACCGGCGACGAAGAAGATGAATCATATGCATGGTACAGCAGCAGCGATGATGATGGACTGGATAGCGATGATGACTTTTGGAAAGTATACAATGCCTATTATCCTTACGGCTATAACTGGAATCAACGCGATAATCCCTGCAGTCCGTCTTACTACAATAAAGAAAGATGGGCCAGCCGCAATATCATTGCCTCCAATATCGGGCTAACGGCCAAGCGTGCCGGCAACAACAGCATGCTTATTGCCGTAACCGATATTCTTACCGCAGAACCAATGAACAATATTGAACTGGAACTGCTCGATTACCAGCAGCAGGTGATTTTTAAAACCAAAAGCGATAAGAACGGCCTGGCCAATTTTGACCTGAAGAAAAAGCCTTATTTGCTGGTAGCGAAAAAAGGCAGCGAAAGAGGGTACCTGAAATTAGAGGATGGCGGTTCGCTCATGCTCAGCCGGTTTGATGTGTCGGGCGTGGAAGTTAAGAACGGATTAAAAGGTTTTATTTTCGGAGAACGTGGGGTATGGCGTCCGGGCGATACAATGTATATCAATTTTATTATGGAAGATAAAGCGGGTATGCTGCCTGCAGATCATCCTGTAGAATTTAATCTGATTACCCCGCAGGGACAATTGTACAAACGCATGGTGGAAACATCGGGAGAACATGGCTTTTATCTTTTCACCACATCCACCGACCCAGCCTCACCCACAGGCAACTGGCTGGCAAAAATCAAAGTGGGTGGCGCTGTGTTTGAAAAAAGGTTAAAGGTGGAAACGGTAATGCCTAACCGCCTGAAAATTGATCTTGATTTTGGCAAGGATACCATATTGGGCAACGAAGGTACTTCGGGCATCCTCCGATCACAATGGCTTTTTGGTACACCTGCCAGAAACCTTGCTGCAAAGGTTGACGCCTCTCTGTATGCACGAAAAACAGTTTTCAAAAAATACCCAAACTATCATTTTGATGATCCTACTGCTGCCTATACTACTGAAACCAAAACTATTTTTGACGGAAAGCTGAATGAAGAAGGTGTTGCAACTGTGAATACAAAACCGGGCGCCATAAAAAACGCTCCGGGCATGCTCAGTGCCAGCCTGCTGGTAAAAGTATTTGAGCCGGGTGGCGCTTTCAGCGTAGACAATATGGTTATACCTTACAGTCCTTATAAAAGCTACGCGGGCATTAACATGCCCGAAGGGCAAAAACCATGGGGCTTTTTGCTGACAAATCAAAACTATGAACTGCCTGTTGTAAATGTAAATGCCAATGGCAATGCATTAACAGGCACACAGCACGCGGATGTGGAGTTGTACCGTGTAAGCTGGCGCTGGTGGTGGGACAATACCGGCGATGACTTCAGCAATTTTACACAGGATACCTATAATAAATTATTAACGAAAGATACCGTTCGTTTAACCAATGGCGTGGGCAAATGGCGGTTTTCTGCACCCGGCGGCGAATGGGGTCGCTACCTCGTTTTGGTAAGAGACCGGAGCAGCGGTCATACTACGGGGCAGGTAGTATACTTTGATGATCCCTGGTGGCAAAGCCGCGGCAATGCCAGCGATCCATCGGCGGCGGCAATGCTGTCGTTTACCTCCGACAAAGAAAAATATAACGTACATGAAGATATTACACTTCGTATACCCGGCAGCAGGGACGGCAGGGCATTGATCAGCATTGAATCCGGAAGCCGTATTATAAAAACAGACTGGATTAAAACACAGGAAGGCCAAACCATTTATACCTTTAAAGCCGAAGCAGGCATGGCGCCCAACATATATGCCAATGTAAGTTTATTGCAACCACATGCACAAACCGAAAACGATTTACCGATCCGAATGTATGGCGCTATCCCAATTTTAATTGAAGACAAAAATACAGTGATCAAACCGGTTATCAGTATGCCCGGTGTAATACGTCCGGAACAAAAAACCGCTGTTACTGTTTCTGAAACCGATGGAAGGGCAATGACTTACTGCGTGGCAATTGTGGACGAAGGATTGCTTGATTTAACCCGTTTTAAAACGCCTGATCCACACGCTTCGTTTTACGCAAAAGAAGCCCTGGGTGTAAAAAGCTGGGACCTTTTCGACGATGTTATTGGTGCATGGGGCTCCGGACTGGAACGAATATTAACCATTGGTGGAGATGAAGCAGCCAGCGGTGGCGCCAAAGAGAAAAGGGCGAACCGCTTTAAACCCGTGGTAAAATACCTCGGACCGTTTCATTTAAATAAAGGCCAAAAACAAACACACAACTTCCAACTGCCGCCTTATATAGGATCGGTAAGAGCAATGGTAGTTGCTGCCGGAGAAAACGCCTATGGATTTGCTGAAAAAACAATAGCTGTAAAGAAGCCCTTAATGTTGCTGGCTACGCTGCCCAGGGTATTGGGACCAACGGAAACCATCAGGCTGCCGGTAACAGTTTTTGCAATGGAGAATAATATACACAATGTTACGGTAACCCTGCAAAGCAATGCTTATCTCCAAACCGTTGGCAGTGCCGCTCAGCAGGTATCTTTTGCATCGCCCGGTGAAAAGATGGTTTATTTTGATGTAAAAGTGAAAGAAAATACAGGCATCGGTAAGGTGAAATTGCTGGCAACAAGCGGTAATGAAAAGGCAAATTATGAAGTGGAATTAGAGGTGCGCAATCCTAATCCAATAATAACCAATGTAGTTTCATCCGAACTCAATTCAGGCCAGCAGTGGAATGAAACAGTAAAGCCAGTTGGCACTCCGGAAAACGCAAAAGCTACACTTGAAATTTCAGGTATACCACCCATTGATCTCGAAAAAAGATTAGATTACCTTATACAATATCCGCATGGATGCATTGAGCAAATTACTTCTGCTGTATTTCCGCAACTGGTACTCAGCCAGCTAACGGATCTCAGCGACCGTAAAAAAGCGGAAACTGAAAGAAATGTCCGCTCTGCTATCGGGCGTTTTAAAAATTTTCAACTTCCGGATGGCGGGTTCAGCTATTGGCCGGGATTGCCGGAAAGTGATGAATGGGGAACCAGTTATGCCGGGCATTTTTTACTGAGGGCACAGGAGAAAGGATATATCGTACCGGTAGATCTGTTGCAAAGCTGGATCACTTATCAACGTGGGAAAGCCAACAGGTGGTCGCCATCTCCCTCTAATTTTTATGGCGGTGATCTCACACAATCCTATCGCTTATACCTTCTGGCTTTAGCAAAATCGCCTGAGCTGGGCGCCATGAACCGGTTGAAAGAATTCAAATACCTTTCGCCAGAAGCCCAATGGCGGCTGGCGGCTGCTTATCAGCTTGCGGGTCAGCAGAAAGTTGCCACAGCCCTTATTACGGGTTTACCCACCAGTTTTGAACAACGCAAATCTCCAGGCATCACATACGGCTCCGGGTTGCGGGATGAAGCGATGGTTTTGGAAACATTAACAATAATGGGTAACCGAAAAAAAGCGGCAGTTGTCTTGCAATCTGTTTGCGCGCAACTGGCAACAGAAAACTGGTATAGTACACAAACAACGGCCTATAGCCTGGTAGCCATTGCCGCTTATTGCGGAACCAATACCAGCGGGGAAAAAATAACGGCAACAGCGAGTGTAAACGGTAAAACTGTAAATATCAATTCACAGTCTTCTATTGCTCAAACACCTGTAAGCATTACAGCTATCAATAAAAAACTTACTGTAACCAATAAAGGAAACAATGTATTGTATGTTCGGCTGATAACACAGGGGCAACCGGTTACCGGCGAAGACATAGCAGCAATTAACAATGCTGATGTATTGTCAATGCATGTAAGCTACCTTACCCTCAACGGCAGCCCGCTGAATATTGAAGCTATAGAACAGGGAACCGATTTTGTTGCTAAGGTAAGTATCCGCAACCCGGGTATACGGGGAAGGTACAATAATATGACCCTTTCGCAGATATTTCCCGGCGGATGGGAAATACTGAATACCCGGATGCTGGACAATGAAGGAAGTTTTAACCCTTCTCCATTCAATTACCAGGATATTCGTGATGACAGGGTGTACACGCACTTCAACATTAAAGAAGGGGAAACACATACCTATTATGTAATGCTGAATGCAGCTTACCTGGGAAAATATTTCTTACCAGGCGTGTATTGCGAATCCCTGTACGACAATACCATTAGTGCAGGGGTAAAAGGGAAATGGGTGGAAGTAAAGTGACTTATGAGTTGAGATTGTAAATACAATTTATAGTTTTTGGTTTATTGTTTATTGTTAATACAGATTTGTGATTTATTGTTAATACTCAATTAAAGGTTGGATGATATATTTTTAAATGAGCCTGTTTTTCTCTTCCATATATCAACGGATCCGCAAACTGAAAAGGAGAACCAAAATTATTGGGGCGACTGCTGTGGCCGGATTAATATGGTTTTGGTATTGCCTGCCTTACCCCTTGTTCAATTCGCCCACCTCTTATGTTATTGAAGATGCACAGGGCGAATTGCTGGGTGCAACAATTGCAGCCGATGGGCAATGGCGCTTCCCTCATAATAAAGACATACCGGAAAAGTTCAGGCAATGCATTGTAAGTTTTGAAGACAAGCGATTCAACTATCACCCTGGCATTGATCCTTTGGCTATATTAAGAGCAATATGGCAAAATATACGCTCTTCCGAAACAGTGAGTGGTGGCAGTACCATAACCATGCAGGTGATCCGCTTATCGCGGAATAAAAACAGGAATATTTTCCAAAAGCTGATCGAGGGCATTTTATCCGCACGGCTGGAAATAGCACATTCAAAAAAAGAGATACTTGCCTTGTATGCATCCAATGCGCCTTTTGGCAGTAATGTAATAGGCCTTGATGCGGCGGCATGGCGGTATTACGGAAGAAGCGCGGATAAACTCAGTTGGGGCGAGATGGCAATGCTGGCTGTATTGCCCAATGCCCCGGCATTGGTGCACCCTGGAAAAAACAGGCAGATATTACTGAAAAAAAGAAATCGGCTGCTCAACAGATTAAAAGAACAGGAAAAAATAGACAGTACTGCCTGTGAACTGGCAAAACTGGAGCCCTTGCCCGATGAACCTATACCTTTGCCTCAACTGGCGCCCCATTTACTGCAACGTTTTAAAAAGGAAGCTGCCCCGGGCGATTATACCCGTGCTCAAACCACCATTAACCGAAACCTGCAGATCACCGTCAGTCAAATTGTTGAGCAGCACCATCGCTTTTTAAAAGGCAATGGTATTAACAACGCCTGTGCATTAGTGCTGGAAGTTGAAACCGGCAAAACCCTCGCATACGTGGGCAATGCCTATCATCCCGAAAACCCTGAACTCCAAAGCCATGTTGATATCATTACATCGGCCAGGAGCCCGGGCAGCGCCTTAAAACCTTTATTGTATGCCGGTATGCTAACAGATGGATTGCTGCTCCCCCATACCTTAGTACCCGATATTCCTACACAGATCGGCGGGTATACTCCTCAAAATTTCGACCTCGATTACGATGGAGCAGTTTCCGCTTCGGATGCCTTATCAAGATCACTGAATGTACCTGCAGTGCGCATGCTCCGCGACTATAAATATTCCCGGTTTTATGATATGCTGAAAAGAACAGGCATTACTACTTTGAACCGGCCGGCAGATCATTATGGATTATCGCTGATATTGGGCGGGTGTGAGGTAACGCCATGGGAGTTAGCAGGTGTATATGCAGGGATGGCCAGAACGCTCAATCATGTTCAAAAAAATAATGGAAAAGTATTGGCAAAAGATTTTCATAAGCCTTACTATCTTTCCGCTAACCGCCAGTCAACTACCCCGCCAGCAAACCAGCCAACTCTTAACTTCATAGACCCCATATCTACCTGGTATATGTTTCAAGCCATGGAGGAAGTGATGCGTCCAGGTGAAGAAGGGCTTTGGAAACAGTTCAGTTCTTCGCAGCGGGTGGCATGGAAAACCGGAACCAGCTTTGGCTTCAGGGATGCATGGGCTATTGGGATTACGCCACGCTACGCAATTGCCGTATGGGCAGGCAATGGGAACGGAGAAGGAAGGCCCGGGCTCATTGGTGTGCAGGCCGCGGCGCCCATTATGTTTGATATAGTGCGTGCGCTGCCATCATCTCCATGGTTTACTGAACCTGGATTACAGTATACAAATATCACCATGTGCCATCAAAGCGGTTTCAGGGCCAACACCAATTGCGATGATATTGATACGATAAAAGCCTCAGTCAGTGGCACGAATGTCTCCCTTTGCCCCTATCACACCATCGTTCATTTAGATGCAACCCAACAATACCGGGTAACCGAAAATTGTGCCGCCCCTTCATCTATGGTACATAAAAACTGGTTTTTGTTACCTCCGGCTATGGAATGGTATTACAAAAGAAAACATCTGGATTACAGGACGCAGCCCCCATACCTGCAGGGTTGCGCTATTCCGGAAATCCGTAAACCCATGGCATTTGTTTACCCGGAACCTCATGCCAAAATTTATGTTCCCCGTGAGATAACCGGAGAAAAAGGCAGAACGGTTTTTACAGCCGTTCATCAAAAAACAGATGCTAAAATTTTCTGGCATTTAGACAATGCATACATCGGCACTACGGTTCATTTTCATCAAATGGCTTTAGATCCCAAACCAGGCAAGCATCTTTTAACAATTGTAGACGAAAGCGGCGAAAGGATTGCGAGGCAGTTTGAGATTTTAGAGAAAGATAATCCCTGAAATTCCCCTATTTTTGCGCAGCTATTTCAACAGTAATAATATTATATATCATGTCGGTTTTAGTTAATAAGCAGTCCAAAATAATTGTTCAGGGCTTTACCGGAACGGAAGGTACTTTTCACGCCACCCAGATGATTGAATACGGAACCAGTGTAGTAGGTGGTGTTACGCCGGGTAAAGGCGGCCAACAGCACTTAGACCGTCCGGTATTCAATACTGTTGCGGATGCTGTAAAACAAACCGGCGCCAACGTTTCCATCATTTTTGTACCTCCGGCATTTGCTTCCGACGCCATTATAGAAGCCGCTGAATCGGGGCTCGGCCTCATTATTTGCATAACAGAAGGCATACCCGTTCAGGATATGATCAAAGTCAGACATTATCTTTCCGGTACTTCATCAAGACTTATCGGCCCCAATTGCCCGGGTGTTATTACGGCAGATGAATGCAAAGTGGGTATCATGCCGGGATTCATTTTCAAAAAAGGAAGGATCGGTATTGTTTCCAAATCGGGAACACTTACCTATGAAGCGGCAGACCAGGTGGCCAAAGCCGGCTTAGGCATTTCCACTGCAATTGGAATAGGCGGTGATCCTATTATTGGCACTACCACCAAAGAAGCCGTAGAACTATTTATGAATGACGATGAAACAGATGCTATTGTAATGATCGGCGAAATTGGAGGCAGCATGGAAGCAGACGCGGCAAGGTGGGTGAAAGAAAACGGCACCAAACCTGTAGTTGGTTTCATAGCCGGTCAAACCGCCCCTCCGGGAAGGCGTATGGGGCATGCAGGCGCTATTGTTGGCGGTGCAGATGATACGGCAGCAGCCAAAATGAAAATTTTGCGGGAATGCGGCATTTCTGTTGCCGACAGCCCGGCAGATATTGGCAAAACAATGGCTGAGGTAATTGCTATGAAAGCAGCAAAAAAAACGGCAAAGATATAAGCAGGGTGAAGCTCTTTTACAATGCGCTTATTGGCTGTCATTTTTAGCATTGGATACTTTCCCCTCAGCCTCTACCATGCGCATGGCTTTTACATCCTGCAAAAACTCAGAAGCAAAAATAAAATCATTTAATTTTTTACTATTGCTGTATATGATCTGTTTATTGCTTCCCTCCCACTCCTTCTCACCTTTATACATATAAATGATATGGTCCCCGATCTCCATAACACTGTTCATGTCGTGGGTATTGATAACCGTAGTCATATTAAATTCTTTGGTTACCTCGTAAATTAATTTGTCAATTACCAGTGAAGTTTGCGGATCAAGTCCCGAATTGGGTTCATCACAAAAAAGATATTTTGGATTCAATACGATAGCACGGGCAATGCCCACCCGCTTTTTCATACCGCCACTTATTTCTGCAGGAAATTTTTTGTTGGCATCCTTAAGGTTGACCCTGTCTAAAACCTCGTTCACTTTCTTCAATTTTTCTGTATAGGTTAACCGGGTGAACATATCCAGCGGAAACATCACATTCTGTTCAACCGTCTGGCTGTCAAACAAAGCCGCCCCCTGGAATAACATACCAATTTGCTGGCGCAGCTCTTTTCTTTCCTCTTCTTCCATGGTCGTAAAGCTTTTGCCGCTATATAGTATTTCTCCCCCATCGGGTTCAAACAACCCAACCAAACATTTCATAAAAACCGTTTTGCCGCTTCCGCTGGCTCCAATAATAAGATTGGCTTTACCTGCTTCCATTACTGCACTCACATCATCTATCACCACTTTATCGCCAAAGCTTTTGCGTAAATCTTTTATTTCAATCATAAGGATACATTAACTTTTATAAGAGCAGGGCCGCCAGTACATAGTCGGCAAATAATATCATTATACAACTGGCCACCACGGCAGTAGTACTTGCTTTTCCAATTTCCAGCGCGCCACCTTTTACAAAGTACCCAAAATAGGCGGGTATGCTTGAAATAATAAAGGCAAATGTATACGCCTTGTATAAAGCAAACCTTACATTAAACGGCTGAAAACCGTTTAACAACCCCTGGTCGAATTCTTCACGTGAAAGGATGGCGGCCATGGTTCCGGCGAGGCGTCCACCCCATATACCCAATACGCCGGCAACAATTACCAGTAAAGGGATCATAATAAAAGATGCCAGTATCTTGGGCATGATCAGGTAGGCTTTGGTGTTAATACCCATAATTTCCAATGCATCAATTTGTTCACTCACCCGCATATTGCCCAGTTCGCTGGCAATTTTGCTGCCCACAACACCTGCCAGCACAATGCACGAAATGGTGGGGGCAAACTCAAGAATGACCGTATCACGTACTATTTGCGCGATGGTTGATTTTGGAATAAGGTTACTCACCAACTGGTAAGCCGTTTGCAAAGTAGATACCGCACCAATAAATAAAGCTACCACCACTACAATGCCTAACGATCCGATTCCAATATCCGAACACTGGTGCATCAACTCTTTCCAATACATTTTCCAGTTTTCCGGCCTGGTAAACATTCCTTTTATCATCAATAAATAGCGACCAAAATGATTAAAAAAATTCATGCGGTTCATTTATTATTTGCAACAAAAATACCTGAAAAAGCCCAATCATGTTTTATACAAATGTGTTACCACAAGTTCTCTCAGGTGTATACGAAGAATTTCAGCCATACTGTGACATTCAAGAAACTTTTCGTTGCCAAAATATTGAGCCAGTTCGTACGCCAGCTGCTTTATTTTTTCAGGAGGCGCCAGTTCATCTGTATCAACCGATGCTTTCAGATCGCCTAAGCGGTGCCTCTGTGATTTTATCCGTTTAAAAAGCTGGGCACGCTCTTCCTGCCGGTATTGCTCTATTACTTCTGCATTAAGATGCTGTTGCACCAATTGTACAAAAACCCTGTTTTCCTTAAAAAATTGTGGTAAGTAAAAGTTTTTACGTCCTTCATAAGACTGCTGGTCAAAATCAATGGCGCGTATACAAAATTGCACATCATCGAAATCCTGCGTAATATCAAACACAAAATTATAGCTTCTCATATCACCCAGTAATCTTGCAAAACAACGTTCGTTAAATTTCACAAATTCCTTGGCAATACGTATCGGATTAAAATCCGGGCGATGGAGAAACTCGTTAATAAACATATCACCAGGCACTCCGGCAATGTGTTCTTCAATTAAAGTGTCATTATCAACCAGGTAATTAATATAATATGGCGACAGGAGATGTTCTAATTCCAGTCCCAGTATTCGCGAAGCATCTGCTTTTTTTATATAGAGATAGCTGTATACATCATTATAGTTATTGACTACTTTAACCCGAAAAGGCTGGGAATTGCCGAATACACAAAAGTCAATTCTTTCTACATGCAAATGATCTTCGGCCTGGTTGGCGCCCGCCGCTTTGATAAGAGAATATATTCTAATAAGCGCATGATGAATTTCACGGGTAAGCGACTGATGATAGAATACCGTTTCCCATAAAGTATCTTCTCCATTTTTATTATAACATGGCATAGCGCCCTGGAAATGCCTTAGCGATTCGTAAGAAATAGGCAACTGTATCTCCCTGCCATAGCGCTTTAAATATTTTTTAAAAGATTTGCTTACAGCATATACGTTCTTCTTGCGGGAAATATGATTATGATTTTCCTCGCTCATTTCATTTCAATTTTATTATCAAAACCACGTATAATTCAATCTTTAACATCTACAGGACTGCACTCCGGTGCAACAGGCGCCGTAAACTATTGTTTCGGCTTTACTTTTTAGGCTGGCTTTTCTTTTTACCCTTAACCGCCTCTTTCTTTTTTACATAAGTTCCCTCAAAAAAACATTTAATACCACGGTAATTGCCACAACCCTGCACCTCACTTACCGTTACTTTATTTGCAGAAAATAGCAATTGCAGTACACAGGCGTCACCTGTTTGCCGGTACCGGGCCACATTGGGTTTTATCAGCATAGCCTCGCCTTTCAGTTCGCCGGAGCAATCATCTTTTCTTTCAAAGTGAACGAAAAATAAAATTCTTTTGGCATCTTTTCCATCCCTTATTGAAACAAAATTCTTTTTATTCTGCATATAATCACCCGACAATTTATGCTTTCTGGCAAAAGTATCAATCGGATTATACACTTCTTCGGGAACTACCGGTTCATTGGATTCAATTTTAATAAGGGTAAATACTCCTGCGCTATTATACACATAGGCATTCAGCTTATAATAATTCTGCCCATCTGAAGCTTTTTGCGTTTGATTTGTAGTAATAATTAAACGTTTATCAATACTGCCTGTTATTGATTTCCGGCGATCCGGATTATTTCTTACCAACGGCATCGCTGCTTTGAAATTCTTCTCCTTGTCAAAACATAATATATAAGCCACTTGCCTGGCAAGCGTTGCTGCCTTTATCAGCAGATAGGTTTCCCTGTCTTTTTCTTCTATTTTACCTAAAGCATAAAATTTAGGGTTGGTATTTTTTCCATAGTCATCACTATATACACTGTCTGGCACAAACTGGTTTAATATTTTGGTGCTGATCAGCAAAGAATCGGGCAGCTTCCTGCTGATCTGCGTGTCGGCAATGACATAAGGCAGCGGAAGTTCCTGGAAGAACTCAATAAAGTCATTGATATCTACCGGTTCCTCGCCGGAAAGATCTTTCTTCCTGCTTTTACAGGCCAGTAAAATAAGCGTAGCAACACAAATGGTTAAAAACTTCTGCATAATACCGCATTTCAATATGTAAAATATGGTTTTTTACATTTTCCACCACATAAAAGCAGGTTTCAATTGCCCGGCACTTTAACCTGTTTCAAATCCGGGGTATATTTAATGGTATCCTTTGTGCATGATTCCCGTTCACTGCAAAATAAATTTTGGGTAAAATTTAAAAATAAAAATATTATTTTTAGATTAGCCTAAAATTTAACTTAGTCTTTGTGAATTATTCTGTTAGTGAAGAAGATTATATTAAGACAATCTACCATTTACAGCCTGATCAGCAAACTGAGCACCAACGCGCTGGCTGCTGAGTTAAAACAAGGTAAAGCTAACTGAACCCCCTTTGAACATGGTGGTGATCGTAAGCGGCGTGGCAGATCAGTCTGCAGATATGCCGGAACTGCTCAAACACCGCCCTATTGCTATTGGAACAAACATAGAAGTGAAAAAGAAATTTGATTTTGACCAGTCGCTGGAAATTAAAACAGGGCCGGGAACCTTTTTTAGTATCAGTGTACAGTCCGCCCGAAATATATTTGTGCATTATGAACCGGAGAAATAATTCAGATGTATCGCTAAGCGAAGTGTACGAAAGCATAGACACTACACAATCGCACAATAAATCAAAGTGGAAACGCGCCATGGCTTTTCTGGGGCCCGCTTACCTGGTGAGTGTAGGGTATATGGACCCCGGCAACTGGGCTACGGATTTGGCCGGAGGCAGCAAGTTTGGCTATACGCTTATATGGGTACTGCTGATGAGCAACCTGATGGCGTTATTGCTGCAAAGTCTTTCTGCCAGGTTAGGCATAGTGCGCGGACGGGACCTTGCACAAGCTAACAGGGAAAGCTACCCGAAGTATATCAACTTTATCCTGTACATATTAGCCGAAATAGCCATTGCAGCAACCGACCTGGCGGAAGTGCTGGGCATGGCGATAGGACTGCACCTGCTCACCGGCATCCCGCTGCTGTGGGGAGTGAGCATCACTGTATTGGATACTTTTTTATTGTTGTTCCTCCAACGCATGGGAATGCGTGTAATGGAAGCATTTATAATAGCGCTGGTGGTAATAATAGGGGTATCTTTTTTAATTGAAATATTGCTTGCCAAACCGGATATTGCTGAAGTAGCCACAGGATTTATACCCAGTTTGCCCAATAATGAGGCACTGTATATTGCTATTGGCATTATCGGCGCTACCGTAATGCCGCACAACTTATACCTGCATTCTTCGCTGGTACAAACACGGAAAATTAAAAGGGATGAAAAAAGCATCCGCTACGCGTTAAAGATGAGCGTAGTAGACAGCACCATTGCATTGAACCTCGCATTCCTTGTAAATGCAGCTATACTGGTACTGGCGGCAGCCACGTTTTTCAAAACCGGGCGCACTGAAGTTGCCCAATTGGAAGAAGCACACCAGTTGTTATCTCCGTTACTGGGCAGCAGCCTGGCTTCGGCACTTTTTGCCATTGCATTAATTGCCGCCGGGCAAAGTTCAACCGTTACCGGTACACTTGCCGGTCAAATTGTAATGGAAGGCTATCTCCGGTTGCGCATTAATCCATTGCTAAGAAGACTGATTACCCGTCTTATAGCCATTGTGCCTGCATTGATTGTCATCGGTATTTATGGTGATGATGAACTTGACGCTTTGCTAATTCTGAGCCAGGTGATCCTGAGCCTTCAGTTAGGCTTTGCCGTTATACCGCTTATTCATTTTGTAAGCGATAAAAAAACGATGGGCAAATTTGCCATAAAGCCTGTTACTAAATTCTTTGCATGGTCCATCGCTCTCATTTTGGTATACCTTAACATCCGAATGGTAGGGAGCGAGTTTGCCGCCATTTTTGAAAGCCCCGGCAATGTATTCTGGAAATTCATTATTATCGTTGCCGGCGTTTTCTTCTTCAGCCTTTTGCTGTATATTAGCTTCCGTCCGTTATTTTACAAAATAGCCAAACCCGCTTCACTTACGGTGCATACGGATATGAAAGACAGCTTTGATTTGAACATACCAAAATTTGCCAAAATTGCCATAGCGCTCGACTTCAGCAAAAACGACAGTAAGCTGCTATCGTATGCCATTGCACAGGGAAATACACATGCTGCCTACCTGCTCATTCATGTAGTGGAAAGTGTTTCAGCAAGGTTGCTGGGAAGAGAGAGCGACGACTACGAGACAAAAGAAGACGAAAGAAGGTTACTGGCATATAAAAAAACATTAAAGGAAAAAGGTTATAAGGCTGAAATTGGGCTTGGTTTTGATAAAAGAGCAGGTGAAATAGTACGTATTATTAAAGAGCAGCAGGCCGATATGCTGGTTATAGGCGCTCACGGCCATAGCGGCTTACAGGATTTTATACACGGTCAAACGATAAACACCGTGAGGCACGAGTTAAAAATCCCCGTGCTGGTGGTGAACGTATGAGGTTTCAGGAATCAGGCAACTATTTAAACAACCGCTATTTTTTACCCCAACTTATTCTTTTCAACGCCTTCACTGGCAATAACCACAGGTTTGATCAATCCTTTATGGCATCGTATTCCATTTTAAATTCCGACAGATCAGGCGCATATTCCCGTTTACGCTGTAACTCGTGCCCGTAAACCACTTCACCCAAATATTTCATAAATGGAAACCCTAATGTTGTATAGTTATAAACGCCATCATTAATAATACCGTTCCCGTTGCAATAAATAACCGCGCTCAGCATAAATTCAACTTTGTTCTCGAAATCCACTATATAGGCAGCGTCTGTTAAAAAGCCATAGGCGCCTCCAATTTTATTGAATATGCGAACGCCCTGCGGCAGCTTGCTGTTTTTATCGCCACCCAGCAATAAAAATTTACAGGAAGCATCATAATACGAAGAGTCGTAAGGCGGGTAAGTCGTTTCCCCCGGTAATTGCGACATATATTGCCATACAAAGCGATAGTCTTCCGGTGTAATATTAAACCGTTCTGCGGGTAAAACCGATTGCGGGAACATGATGCTGCGCAGCATATGATGGAGTTCCTCCAGTGAAATACGGTTTTTAATAGAAAAATCCATGGGGCCGTTTATCAACACATCGTTTTTATAATATGCTTTCCCGAGGCGATCATCCCTTTGTAAATAGGGAGCAGTATTGTATTGCCCTGGCTGATCATAAATAATTTTTCCGTATGCATTTCTGAACTGTACCGGGTTGGTATGGCGGTTCTCATCATCCGGTAGCGCAATATTCAGGCGATGATTGATTTGCACGTCCTTATATCCTTTGCCATGCAGTTGATCATTGATATAGCGCTGTCCCAGGAACTCATACAACCGGTTGAAAGCATCGTTATCGCTTACCAGAAAAACCTTTTTAATGTAGTGTTCCAATGATGGGCTGCCGTTTGGCGTAGTGGGATCATTGTAAACAGCGGTTTGACCACTATAATCGCTTTCCGTAATCATTGCAGTGCTACGGGTAAGTCCTGCTATATTGAGTTCATTCAATCGTTGTAAGGCCAATAGCGCCGCTGGCATTTTAACGGTAGACGCGGGGTAGAAATAATCCTTTGAATTGACATGAAAGTAATAGTCTTTAAAACGGGGTTTATTATTAGCATCCCGGTTTATTTGCGTGTAAATGATCTGTACTTTCATGTCGGCTTTCCGGTTGAGTATTGAATCAAAATATTGCGGATATTGCCGGAGCAGGTTTTCTAAAAAGGCATCTGTACGGCTGCCGTCTTTTTGGGGGATCATTTCTGCGGTTAAAGCAATAGTATCTTTCGGCTGCATTACAGCAGTATTGGCAAGGGAGGGCGTGATGGAATCCATTATCTCAGTGGAATCTGTTACCCCACCCGCATTATTGTTATCCGGTTTTATAGATTTTTGAGTGGTTTTACAGGCGGAGAATAAAATTATCATGACCGTTACTACTGACAGGATATCGCGTTTTATATGCATTTTTTAAAGTTAGTGATTTATCGGTTTCTCCCTGCAGCCAGTTTTGCCGGAAGGGGCATGTATAATAAATTGCTTCAATACGGCAAGTCGTTTTGCAGGTCCCCAAGCATTCGTAACCTTTGCTTGTAAAGCAATTGGTAAAAAAAAAGCACTTTCCGGGGAACTGTTTTTATGCCACAAATTCATGTTGAACCCCTATCTTTGCCCCCACTTTAAACTTTTGTAAACGCTTTTTTGTATGCAACTGAAAGGTTTGGTCTCTGTTTTTGCGATTGCATTGATTGCTATATCCCTTTACCAACTGCATTTTACATGGGTGGTGCACAACCACGAGGGGAAGATGGAAAAACAAGCCCTTAACTGGGTAAATTCACATTATAACGGCGCTTCACAGGAAGCCAAAGATTCTGCTTATGAGCACAGGTTAAGCCACTTGTTAGACAGTACCAAAGAAAAAATCATTACTTATGGCATTAACGGCGCTACCAGCTATCAAAAAGCCAAAGAACAGGAGTTGAGTCTGGGATTGGATTTACAGGGTGGTATGAGTGTAACGCTTGAGGTAGAACTGGAAAATTTACTGCGCTCAATTTCCAACAACCCCAAGGATCCCAGCCTGAACAAGGCTTTGGAACTGGCCAGTGAGCGTAAAGGCACAACCGACGCCGATTATATAGGCTTGTTTGCAACGGCGTTTAAAGAAGTAAATCCTTCCGCAAAATTATCGGGGCTGTTTGCGAATGCTGGCCAGCGCAATATTAAACTGGAAGATTCGGACGACCAGGTAATTGCCAAGTTAAGAACGATGGCAGGTGATGCTTTTCAAAATACTTTCAGGGTATTGACCAAGCGTATTGACCAGTTTGGTGTGGCGCAACCCAATATCAATCCCGATGCACGAAAAGGCACGATTCGCGTGGAACTGGCAGGTGTAAAAGACGATCCTGAAAGAGTACGTAAAATATTACAGGCCACTGCCAATATGCAGTTTTGGGAAGTTTACACAGGCAATGAACTGGCACAATCTTTTTCCCAGGCCGAAGAAACACTGAAAAAAATAGGTGGCGACAGCAAACCGGCTGCAGATACAAGTAAAACAGCCGCGGCTGCCGCGCAAGCTGTTGCTTCTGCTCCTGCCGATACCACTAAAACACTTTCATTAAGCGAGCTCTCCACCGATACGAACCAGGCAAAAGACAATGCTGTTGCACCTTCGGCAACGCATACCATACTTGGTTTATTGATGCAGGCGCCACAGGGTGATGCGGCGATTGCTTATGTGCAGGTAAAAGACACCGCATTACTAAATGAAAACCTTAGCACCGTACAGGATATCTTTCCCGCCAATGCCCGGTTTTTGTATGGCATTGCACCCAGAGGAGCAGGTGCAACTTCAAATGTACTTCCGCTGTATGCTATTAAAACGCGGGATGGTGACAAAGCGCCACTGGAAGGAGATGACGTTGAGGAATCTACCATTTCGTACGATGAGCGCGGCCGGCCGGCAGTTTCGCTGAGAATGACCAAGCAGGGCACGAAAAAATGGGCCGATCTTACTACGGAAAATGTAAATAAACCTATAGCCATTTCGCTGGATAACATTATCTATTCAGCACCCAACGTTATCAATCCTATATTAGATGGCAACTCGCAGATTTCCGGCAGTTTTACCGTAGAAGAAGCTTCCGATCTGGCAAATATCCTGCAGTCGGGTCAGTTGGCTGCACCGGCAAGAATTGTGCAGGAACAAATGGTAGGCCCCACCCTGGGTGCAGAAGCCGTTAAAGGCGGCGCCATGTCCTTCATCATTTCTTTTATAGTAATATTCGCCCTGATGTTATTGTATTATAATACCAGCGGCTGGATCGCCAACATAACATTAATACTGAACCTCTTTTTTACTATTGGTGTTTTAAGCGGATTGGGCGCCACGCTAACATCTGCAAGTATCGCCGCATTGGTACTGGCAATTGGTATGGCGGTAGATACCAACGTGATTATATTTGAACGCATCAAGGAAGAAATAACCTGGGGACGAAGTTATGCTATGGCAGTAGACCATGGGTATAACCGGTCGTTGCCGCCTGTGCTCGATGCGCACGTTACCACTTTACTAACGGCCATCATCCTGTATATCTTCGGTATGGGTCCCATTAAGGGGTTTGCTACCACGCAAATTATCGCTGTGGTACTGAACCTGTTTTGCGGAATTCTTATTGCCAGGCTGGTATCCGAATGGTGGACAAACAAAAAAGGACGTCACTTTGAATACTTCACTAAATTATCCCGTACGATATTTAAAAAAGCGCATTTCAAATTCGTGGAGGCACGTAAATATGCGTATGCCATCTCTGTAGTAGTGTTTATATTCGGAATTGGATCTTTCTTTTACGGATTTGATGAAGGGGTTGAATACAAAGGTGGCAGAAGCTATACCATCCATTTTGACCATGCACAGGAAAACGATGATGTAAAGAATGCTTTACAAAAGGTTTTCGGAGAATACCCTGTAGTGAAAACAGTAGGTGATGCACGTACCCTTAACATCACCACCTCTTTCCAGAAAGAGAATCCTTCACGTACTGCAGATTCCTTGGTAGAGGCAACTTTATATGGCGGGCTTAAGCCATTTTTAGCAGAAGGCACCAGTGCTTCTGATTTTAAAAGGGTGTACCTGCAAAGTTCGCAAAGCGTTCAGCCTTCTATTTCGGAGGATCTGAAGCGTGGCGCTGTAACCGCTACAATCGTATCCATAATTCTTATTTTCTTTTATATTTTTATCCGTTTCCGGGATTGGAGATTTTCGCTCGGCACCATCTTTTCACTGGTGCACGACGTGTTTGTTACACTGGCGGTATTTTCCTTCTTCAGGCATATCATGCCCTTCCCGCTTGAAATTGACCAGCATTTTATCGCGGCGATATTAACAGTGGTAGGATTTTCAATGAATGATACCGTGGTGGTATTTGACCGTATACGCGAATACAGCAGAACAATGAAAGGGGAAAGCAAACCCCGCATCATTAATGCTGCCATTAATGATACCTTAAGCCGCACTGTTATGACATCGGTAACCGTGTTTATTGTATTACTGGTTTTATTCATTTTTGGCGGAGAAGTAACAAGAGGATTTTCTTTTGCTATGCTGATCGGTGTTATAACAGGTATCTATTCTTCGATATTTGTTGCTGCACCTATTTTGGTTGACTTTGCAAAAGATAAACCTTTGGGTAAGTTAACGCCCGAGGAAACAAAACAGCGGGCTAAAGCGAAACAGGCTGCTGCCGCTGCTGCCACCCATTAATAATAATTATTTTTACTAAGGCAACCCCGGGTAACCTGTCCGGGGTTTTTTATTACCGTAACTTAGCTTTGCTATCATCATTCCACGAATACTGCTTCATACCGATGTACATCCGCAACCATGCATACCTGCTAATTACATCGGTATTATACGGCAGAATTTAGGTCTGAAATAAAAATTTAGTTTCATATAACAGGCATTGACCATTGATGAACGATATATGCACCGTTGTCTTCACCTGGCCCAGGCTGGCGCGGGGCATGTTGCACCTAACCCAATGGTAGGCGCTGTACTGGTGTACAATAACCGCATAATAGGGGAAGGTTATCACCGGGAGTATGGTATGCCCCATGCCGAAGTAAATTGTATTGCATCGGTGCAAAAAGAAGACCTGCGCCTGGTTAGCAAAAGCGTGATGTATGTATCGCTGGAACCCTGCGCGCATTTTGGCAAAACCCCTCCCTGCGCCGATCTTATTATACAATATCGCATCCCCAAAGTAGTTGTGGGCTGCAGGGATCCTTTTCCGGAAGTAAACGGAAAGGGAATTGAAAAACTTCTGGCCGCAGGCGTAACCGTTACAACAGGTATACTGGAAAAAGAGTGCAGGGAACTGAATAAACGGTTCTTTACATTTCATACACAGCGGATGCCTTATATAGTGCTTAAATGGGCACAAGGCAGTGATGGAGCCATAGCCGGCCCCGATGGTTCCGCCGTACAGATTAGCAATGCATACAGCAGCAGGCTGGTACACCGCTGGCGCAGCGAGGAAGCGGCTATTTTGGTAGGAACCCGAACAGCAATGCTTGATGATCCTGCCTTAACCACCCGCTTATGGCCGGGTAAAAACCCCGTAAGGCTGGTTATAGACAGGGAATTGAAACTGCCTGCATCTTTGCGGTTGTTTGATGAAAGTGCACCGACTGTTATTTTCAATGAACTCCGAAATACGATTTCAATAGACAGAAGTAATATTTTTACGGATGGAGGAAACTGGTTTTACCGGCTTAAAAGCGATGCAAATATTATTGACGAACTTATGAACGCACTGTATCGTTTGGGCATACAGAGCGTACTGGTAGAGGGCGGGGCAAAATTACTGCAATCTTTTATAAACAAAAACCGGTGGAATGAAGCAAGGATCATTATTAATGAAACATTGCGTATTCCCGGAGGTATTAAAGCACCGCAACTGACGCAGGCGCAAATGATAAGGGAAGGGCATTTGTTTTCCGACAGGATTGAGGAGTATATTAATCCTTCATTAATCGTTTAAGTATTTGCAATGTATACGGGAGAGAGATTTATTCAGGGTAACGACATGCGTATGGATTTTTATTATACAGTTGAGCAAAAGGCAACAGCAGAATTTAAAGACAGGGGAAGCAGGTTTATTGCCTGTGTAATTCCGCTTGCATCGGTTAGTGATTTTAAGAAAGAACTGGAGGCTGTTAAAAAGGAATATCCCAAAGCTACTCACTATTGTTTTGCTTACAGGGTAGGATTAGATGGAAATAGTTTCCGTGTTAGTGATGATGGTGAGCCTTCGGGCACTGCCGGAAAACCCATTCTTGGTCTTATAGAAAGCAGGCAACTTACCAATATACTGATAGTAGTAGCCCGTTATTTTGGGGGCACTTTGCTGGGGGTGCCGGGTTTAATTAATGCGTACCGGTCGGCGGCGGCCCTGGTATTACAAACCGTGCCCGTTGTGCAAAAGTCCATCGAACGGAATTACAAACTCCAGTTCGATTATACTATTATGAATAGCATCATGACAATCATTAAACAATACAATTGCAGCATAGCAGATCAGCAATTGCAATTATTTTGTATGATGACAATTGGCATACCACAAAACCGGTTGGACGAGGTGTTGTTCAAACTGAAAGGAATAAGAGGACTGGAAATAAACGCTGAGGTGTGAGTTGCAGCAGGTTACAAGTCTCAGGTTTCAGGAACATTCCCTTGCGGCCTGCAACCTGCAATATTATGACGGATCTGGTATCCTGCGTCAACAACTTACCACTCACCACTTACCACTCACCACTACTTATGATATTGCAGCATCCATTCATAAACATTCATTCCGTTTTCTTTGTAGGAAGGATCGGTAGCTTTTGTCCACGCATCGTGTCCACCGGTTGGCCATAAAGTCATTCTGGCTTTTGGATTTGGATTGTAACTGTTGACGAGCCTTACAAAATCTATTGTTTTTTGTACCGGGGCCAGGGGATCATCTTCATTATGAAATGTCCACACCGGTATGTTTTCAGATGCTATCGGCTTGGTGTTTGATTCTGTTGCCGTATTGGAAGCGCAAATGGGTGCAACCGCCGCTACCATTTGTCCGTACCTGGCAGCAAATTTCCAGGTGGTATTGCCGCCTAAACTTAAACCCGTAACATATATCCTCGAAGTATCTACCCGTAATTTAGCAACGGCATATTTAATCATCGCATATACATCCTCCGGCGTTGTCCAGCTTTTAACCTGCGGGGAAAGCACAATAAAGGAGAAGTTTTTGCCACCTGCTGTAAAGTTGGGCGGAAATTTCTTGTTATGAATAAGGTTAGGAATGGCATTCTTTAGCACTTTGGGCAGATCTGTTGTACCGTTGCCCATTTCTCCGGATCCGTGAAGGAAAATGATCAGAGGATAATGTTTCGTTGTTGAGTCGTAACGGGCAGGCAACGCCCTGTAAAATCCTGCACAATTGGCTGTAACATTATAATGAACAGCTGTCTGAACGGGAGGAAGGGTTTCGATAATATCAATGTCTGGCCGGGTGCTGCTACCATCCGGGTTTAAGCCACTGTTTTCTTTTTTACACGAAATAAAAATACTATGGAGTAAAAAAGCACATAACAATTTTACAATTGCGGGTTTCATTGGGATCAGATTTTAAATAATAACGGATTACTGCCGTTGATTATTCAAACCTGATGCCAGCCGCAGTTGATAAATGTGAAAAATTATTCTCCCATTTCCTTTTTGATTGTTTCCGAAATGGTTACCAGTACTTTGTCAATCCGGTGCCCGTCCATGTCGGCTACTTCAAAAGTAAATCCGCGCCAGTCGAGTTTGTCGCCGGTATGTGGAATGCGTTCGAGTTGATGTAAAATAAATCCTGCAAGCGTATCAAAATCATGCTCGCCTTCATTCATCCATTCTGTTTTTTCAAAAGTTCTTAAAAAATCGTAAAAAGGAACCTGCCCGTCTACAAAATAAGTACCATCCCCTCTTTCCGTTATCTCGTAGTCTTCTTCATCTGGTTCTGGTATATCTCCTACTATAGCCTCCAGAATATCATTCAGGGTAATCATTCCTAAAAGGCTTCCATATTCATCTACTACAAAACAGCAATGGATCTTTGTTTCCTTAAATCTTTCCAGTACCTGGTAGGCCGTATTGTTTTCGGGTACAAACAGTGTAGGTTGCATGATCTCGGAAAGCAATTTGCTGTTTTCATGTACATACAGGTCTTTAATGGATACCATGCCTTTTATATTGTCAATATCTCCATCACAAACAGGATATACAGAGTGTGGTTCAAGGATGATCTTTTCTTTAATTTTTTCCTCGTCTTTGTTAAGGCTGAACCAAACGATATCGTTCCGGTGGGTCATCAGTGATGTAATGTTCCTGTCGCCCAGGTGAAAAACCCGCTCAATGATCTCCTGTTCAGCTTCTTCAATGGTTCCCTGCTCTGTTCCTTCGCTAATGATCGCCTTAATCTCCTCTTCTGTTACCTGGGTGTCTTTCCCTTTTATGTTCAATAATTTAACGGTATAATAGGTTGACTTGCTTAAAAACCAAACAAAGGGATAGGCTATTTTACTGAGTACGCGCATGGGCGTAGCAACCAGTTTGGCAATAGTTTCCGGCCGGGAAAGTCCGATCCGCTTTGGAACCAGTTCGCCCAGTATGAGTGTAAAATAGGTAAGGATGATTACAATAATGGCCGTGGCGGATGCTCCTGCATAAGGACGGAGCCATTCAAACCTGTTGAGATAATCTGTCAGATCGGTTTTTAATGCTTCACCCGAGAATATACCGGTTAAAATGCCGATAAGGGTAATGCCAATTTGTACGGTAGAAAAAAAGGCATCTGGCTTCTCCATGAGCTTTAATGCCTCTTTTGCCCTCTTGTCTCCCCTTGCTGCCTGTGTTTCTAAGCGTGTTTTCCGGGAAGATACCAGCGCCATCTCTGCCATGGAAAAAATACCGTTCAGTAAAATTAATCCCAGTATAATCAAAATTTCGATCATAATGTATGAAGTTAAGCTAAAGTGGGTAAACCTGCTTTCTTATTGAAAGCCCAGGCCGTGCCCATGCCAACAACACAGCCCAGTAAGGCTCCGCAGGCAATATCCAATGGAAAATGCACACCCACATACACCTGGGCATAGGATATGGCAAAGGCCCAGGCAAAAAATATCCATCTCCATGCCAATGGAATAAATAAAAGGGTTTTATAAGCAAACATGGCCATGCCAAAATGATTGGTGGCATGCGAAGAAGTAAAGCTATATGGCCCTCCGCAACTTACAACCTGCCGTACGGAATCGGCGAGAAACGGATCGGCACACGGTCTTAAACGGCCCACCCAGGGCTTAATCACCGAACTGCTGACCATATCAGTAATAGCAAATGTTATCAGAAAAAAAATGATCCAGCCGAAACCGCTCTTCTTAAAATTCACCAACATAAAAACAAGGGCGAACAGGTATAGGGGCGACCAGAAGAACTGGTTCCTTAATAAAGGTAAAAGCCAGTCTAAAAAGGAATTGTGCCATTGCCCGTTTATCTCGAAAAATAATTCAATATCATACCGGATCAGGTTGTTCATGCTAATGATATTTTAGTATGGAACAGTGCGGCTATAGCTATACTGTGAGGTTTTGCCAGATGATCTGATGTATGATAAAGTGGAAAGAAGCTACGGTTGCCCGGCATGAATAGGATGAATTGTTTAGGCAAATGTAACTATACTTTTACAACCCGGCTCATTTAGCAGGGGTTTACTTCCGGGGGCATGTTATAATTCTTGCTGCAACATTGGTCCGGAGCAGGTTTTAACTCCGGCCTGGCACTGTTAAGCATGAAAAAATATGGATGCAGTTTGGATCTGCAGGTAGTTATGACGTATTACAGGCAGGTGGATTTAAAAATTTAAACTAAGTTTGCATCCATAAAATAATTAGTACTGTGGCATTGATTAAGAGCATATCCGGAATCCGGGGCACCATAGGGGGGAAACCTGGGGAAACACTTTCACCTTTAGACGTAGTAAAATTTACAGCAGCTTATGGAAACTGGCTGATTGCAAAAACCGGTAATAAAAAAGTAGTTATTGGAAGAGACGGAAGGATAAGCGGGCCATTGATACAAAACATTGTTGTAAGCACACTAAATGCCCAGGGAATAGACGTAGTTGACCTGGGGTTAAGTACAACGCCCACCGTAGAAGTGGCGGTAGTGATGGAACAGGCCGGTGGGGGAATTATTTTAACTGCAAGCCACAACCCCAAAGAGTGGAATGCTTTGAAATTACTGAACAGTAAAGGCGAATTCATTTCGGCACAGGATGGGAAAGAGGTGCTGGAGATTGCTGCTGCAGAAGATTTTACATTTGTTCCGGTTGATAAGCTGGGTACGGTAAAGGGAGATGATTCGTATCTTAACAAACATATAGAAGCTATTACTTCCCTTAACCTGGTTGATATCGCAGCCATCAAAGCCAGAAAATTTAAAATTATTGTAGATGCCGTAAACAGCACCGGCGCTCTGTTTGTGCCGGAGCTACTGCGTGCATTGGGTGTACAGGATAAGGATATTACAGTGATAAACGGGGAGATCAATGGCAGGTTTGCTCATAACCCCGAGCCACTTCCCGAAAACCTGGGGGAGTTAAGCAATATGGTGCGCAAGAGCGGGGCAGACATGGGTATCGCGGTTGACCCCGACGTTGACCGGCTTTGCTTTGTATGTGAAGATGGCAGCATGTTTGGAGAAGAATATACACTGGTTGCCGTTGCCGATTACGTGCTAAGCAGGCAGCCCGGTAATTCAGTAAGCAATATGTCTTCTACCCGTGCCTTAAAAGATATTACTTTAAAACATGGGGGGCAATACTATCCCAGCGCAGTGGGCGAAGTAAATGTGGTGAACCGGATGAAAGAAATAAATGCTGTGATAGGCGGTGAAGGTAATGGTGGTATTATATTACCTGCTTTACATTATGGGCGCGACGCGCTGGTAGGGATAGCTTTATTTCTTACCCATTTGGCCAAAACGCAAAAAAGCATCAAACAGTTAAGAGGCACCTACCCGGATTATTTTATCAGTAAAAACAAACTCGAACTGGAGCATGGAGTAGATGTAAAACAAGTGTTTGAAAAAATAAAAACTAAATATAAAAGTCATCCCGTTAATACCGAAGATGGTTTAAAAATTGAGTTTGATAACGATTGGGTGCACCTGCGCACAAGCAATACCGAACCAATCATCCGCATTTATGCTGAAAGTAATTTTGAATCTACCGCAAATAATATAGCACTGCGCTTGATGCAGGATATCAGGGAATTGAAATAGTACTGCTGTTTTTAAATTTTTTGTTGCCTGCAGATTTGAGGATAAATCTTAAGTTTCGTGCAAAAAAGAATATATTTTGATAATGCCGCCACTACGGCGCTGGCCCCCGGGGTGCTGGATGCAATGTTACCATATATGACTGAGAAGTTTGGTAACCCTTCTTCCATTTATTCTTACGGGCGGGAAAGCAGGCTTGCGATTGAAAGCGCAAGGAAGTCGGTTGCTAACATACTCAATGCCCATCCCGCAGAAATTTTCTTTACCAGTGGGGGAACGGAAAGTTCCAATACAGCCATAACCGCGTCTGTAAGAGATCTGGGATGCAAACGTATAATCACTTCACCCATTGAGCACCATGCTGTTTTGCATACAGTAGAATATTTACGGAACCGGGGTGAAACGCAGTTTTCCTTCGTCAAATTATTGCCCAACGGTCATATTGACCTGGAAAACCTGGAGCACCTGCTCGCCGGTAGCGAAGAAAAAACACTCGTTTCGCTTATGCATGCCAATAATGAAATTGGTAACCTTTTAAACCTGCAGACAGTGGGTGAAATGTGTAAGCTGTATGGGGCTATTTTTCATTCAGATACGGTACAAACCGTGGGTCATTATCCCATTGATCTGCGGCATACGCCTGTTCATTTTATTACGGCAGCCGCTCATAAGTTTCATGGTCCCAAAGGTGTTGGCTTATTGTATATCAATGAAAATGTAAGCATACATCCATATATACATGGCGGAAGCCAGGAAAGAAATATGCGCGCCGGAACAGAAAACCTGTATGGCATTGTGGGTTTCGCAAAAGCGCTTGAGCTGGCTACAGCCACTTATGCAACGGATAGTGCGTTCATCAAATCCATTAAGCAATATATGGCCGAGCAGCTAAAAAAACATATCAAAGGCGTTGGTTTTAACGGCGACTTTACCGGGCGAAGTTTATATACTGTACTCAATGTGAGTTTACCAAAAACTGAAAAATCGGAAATGCTCCTGTTTAATCTCGATATTAATAACATATGCGCATCCGGCGGCAGTGCATGTACCAGTGGCGCCGACCAGGGCTCTCATGTTATCCGTTCCATTAATAACAATCCCAACAGGGTTGCTGTTCGCTTTTCATTCTGCAGGCACAATACAAAAGAGGAAGTAGATATGGTGGTTGAAAAGTTGAAGGAACTTATTTGATGCCCGGTTTCCCTATCATTTGCCTCTTCTCAGGGTTCTCTGGCTATCAGCGATCAGATCAGCTATCAGTAAGCAGTATAAGGCAATTTCTTACGTTTCACATCTCTCTTCTCACTTTTCACCTTTTAGGAAACGATAAGTGTGAAATGATAACGTACTCCTTACCACTTATGACTTACCACTTTTACTGCTTAACAATAACAACCGCTCATGCAGTGCAATAACCTGTGGTATTAGCAACCGTTGTTCATCGTTGTATATCACAAAATCACAAAGCTTCATCTTTAATTCTTCGTTTACCTGGTTGCTCATACGCTTCAGTACTTCATCCCGGCTAACTGTATCACGTTGAATTGTTCGGTGAATACGAAGGTGCTTCGGCGCATACACGCCGAGTACAAGGTCAAGCCCGTCCTGTGATCCGCTTTCAAAGATCAATGCCGCTTCCTTAATTACATATGCTGCATGTTGCTGTTGCATCCATTTTTCGGCAGCCCGTATGGTAGCGGGATGCACAAGCGCATTTAGTAATGCTAATTTTTCCTTGTTTTCAAAAACAATGGACGAAATATATGCCCGGTTAAGCACGCCACCAGCATATGCAGTTTCCCCAAAATGCTCTGTTATTAATGCTTTAAGGCTTTCATCTTCATTCATAATGGTTTTAGCAGCGGTATCCGCATAGTACACCGGTATATTCAATAGTTCAAATATACGGGCAACCATGGTTTTGCCTGATCCAATGCCTCCTGTTAAGCCAATTTTAAGCACTCCACATCAAATTTTAGCCAAAATAAAAATCCGAAATCCTTTTAATATTCGGATTTCGGATGCTGAAACTAAGGTTTCGCAAAAGCTTATTTTTTATCGGCAGCAGCCCCGCTATTCAATTGCTTGCTCCATTCCATGCTTACAGCGCTTTTTTCAATGCGCAGGTAGCTTCCCGGACTCACTTCCAACTGGATGGTATTGTCTTCAATTCTATCAATTTTGCCATGTATACCGGCGATGGTTACTATCTTATCGCCTTTTTGCAGGTTGTTCTGAAAGTTTTTAGCTTCTTTTGCTTTTTTAGTTTGGGGGCGAATCATAAAGAAGTAGAACACAGCGATAATACCTACGAGCATTATCATCTGCATCATTTGAGCGTTTCCTCCGCCACTTTGTAATAAAACGAAATACGTGTTCATGTGTATGATTTAAATAGTAAAGACTAACTTTTTTTATTTACAATAACATTAAAGGTTAATGCATAACTCTCCGGCTGAGTATTTGATATTACGGTTATGGTTTTGTGGGAGGGTCCGGGTTTGTTTTGACTGTCGAACACGGCTTTAATGCTTCCCTCCCTGCCGGGGGCAATAGGTTCCATCGGTTTTTCAGCTACAGTACAACCACAGGACGGACGTACATCTTTTATGATCAGTGGTTTTTCACCAGTGTTTTTAAAGCGGTAAACGATCTCTATTTTCTCCCCCTCGGTAATGGTACCCTTATTAAAAGCAGAATCCAGCCATTGAATGGTAGTAATGGCGGCAGGTTCACTGGCAGGCGCGTTTGCCTGAACAGCAATATTGCTTTCCTCCGGTTTGTTTTCCGAAGACTGGCAGGCTGTAAATACAATGCTAAAAACAGCCAGCAGTAAAAAAGGATTTTTTGTCATAATCGCAAATACTTTTCAAAGGTGCAAATGTATGCATTTGGAAGTATATCCCCGCTTCATTACGGCTACTATTTCAGGGTTTTTTATAAGATATTTTGTGCAGTTTATCCTGCGCCAGCAAATCTTTATGGATGTTATCTAAAATGCCGTTCACAAACTGTCCGCTTTGGGGGGTGCTGTAGGCTTTGGCCAAGTCAATATATTCGTTAATGGTAACTTTCGTTGGGATGGTTTCAAAATACAGGAATTCACATACGCCCATGCGCATCAAAATCATATCGAGCACGGCAATTCTTTCAGCATCCCAGTTTTTTAATTTGGGCTTTATCAATTCCATGCAATAGTCTTCCTTATTGATTACTGCATTCAGCAGTTCATTGGCAAATTTTCTTTTTTCGGCGCCCAGCATATCCTGGAAATTGCAGTGCACGGGTTTTTGCAGAAAGTTGAGTATAAGCTGGTTCATCATTTCCGCATCATCATCCCAGTGAATAAAAATATCTTCCATTTCAGATATAAAATCATCATTGGCAAGCATGAGGTCGGTGAAGATAAATTCCAGGATATTTCTTTCCGATTTTTTATTGCGTTCCTGTAGTGCAATGTATTCCTTATACACAGGAGTTTCAGCCAGTTGCAGGTATGTTTTCCGGATAAAATCAGCATTATCCCATTGCTGAGGTTTTATATCATTACAGGCTTTCTGGTACGAGGGATCTTCCATGATCTTCCAGATCAGTTCATTGCCGGCAATTTTAATATTTACATTCAGATCCTGTTCGGTAGGCAAATGTTTGGACGACCTGTTGTGAGAATCCTTTTCGGCATAACGTGCCACCTGAATTATAAAATGAAGGAGATAAACAAATAATTGCCGCGATTGCTCCAGGTGCTTGTCCAATAGCCTGTTCGCTTTATCTTTCTGGTCCTGGGCTGTATCAATGGTATACAACGTTTGCATTACTTTAACCCTGATATTTCTTCTGCTGATCATCTTAAAGAACTTATTATGCGGCGGCGAAGATAGGGAATTTATAAACCTGTTGGTTTTGCAGCGCTGAATTAGCTGCCTGGCAAACCTAACAGGTTGTGCAAATTTGGCATACCGCCCTGTGTCAAATGCTGTCAACTTTTTGGTTTGACCCGCATTTATAAGCAAAACATGAAAATTTTTCCGGGCCGGACGCTTTGGCATATTATTCGTTTACCTTTGGCAGCCTTAAAGATTTATAAAATCAATCTTTAACCAACACAAAAAAATTATTAACTATGTCTAAAAAGTTCAATGTAACTCCACTCCATGACAGGGTGATTGTGAAGCCCGCTGCTGCCGAAGAAAAAACTGCCGGTGGCATTATTATTCCTGATACCGCAAAGGAAAAACCTCAGCGCGGAACTGTTGTTGCAGCAGGACCAGGCAAAAAAGATGAGCCGGTAAGTGTAAAATCGGGTGATACCGTTTTATATGGTAAATATGCCGGAACTGAAATTACGATTGAAGGCGCTGACTATCTTATTATGAGAGAGTCCGACATTTTAGCGATCGTATAATGAACGCAAAATCAGTTGTCTTAAGATTTTCATTTCAAATTACAAATTCACAAATTTTCAAATTGTTATAATTATGGCAAAACAATTATTCTTCGAAGTTGAAGCCCGCAATAAAATGAAAAGAGGGGTTGATATCCTTGCCAACGCGGTAAAGGTTACCCTGGGTCCCAAAGGGCGCAACGTGGTATTGGAAAAGAAATTTGGCGCACCCGCAGTAACAAAAGATGGTGTTACTGTAGCTAAAGAAATTGAACTGGAAGATCCTATTGAAAATATGGGAGCCCAGATGGTAAAAGAAGTAGCCAGTAAAACTGCTGATATTGCAGGTGATGGTACTACTACCGCCACTGTTCTGGCCCAGTCTATCATCAGCGAAGGGTTAAAGAATGTTGCTGCAGGCGCTAATCCTATGGATTTGAAACGCGGTATTACCAAAGCGGTTGAAAAAGTAGTTGAACACCTGCGTGGACAATCACAGGCCGTGGGTTCCGATAGTAAGAAAATTCAGCAGGTAGCTTCTATTTCTGCCAATAATGATGAAACCATTGGTAAACTGATTGCTGAAGCTTTTGGTAAAGTGGGTAAAGACGGAGTAATTACCGTTGAAGAAGCCCGCGGCACAGAAACTTTGGTAGAGGTGGTAGAAGGTATGCAGTTCGATCGTGGTTATGTTTCCCCTTATTTCGTTACAAACAGCGAAAAAATGGAAGCTGAACTGGAAAAGCCCTACATTCTTATCTACGACAAAAAGATCAGCACCATGAAGGATATCCTTCAAATTCTGGAGAAAGTAGCTCAGCAGGGCGCTCCTTTGCTGATCATTTCTGAAGACCTGGAAGGCGAAGCTCTGGCAACCCTGGTGGTAAACAAATTACGTGGTACGCTTAAAGTAGCTGCTGTTAAAGCTCCCGGTTTCGGCGACAGAAGGAAAGAAATGCTTACAGATATCGGTATTCTTACTGCTGGTACTGTAATAAGCGAAGATATGGGTCATAAATTAGAAGGCGTTGATCTTAGTTCCTTAGGAAGAGCAGAAAGAGTGGTTATTGATAAAGACAATACTACCATTGTTGGCGGTAAAGGTAAAAAGGCAGATATCGCCGGACGTGTTAACCAGATCAAAGCCCAGATTGAATCAACAACTTCCGATTATGATAAGGAAAAATTACAGGAACGACTTGCTAAATTAAGCGGTGGTGTAGCTGTATTGCAGGTTGGCGCCGCTACCGAAATGGAAATGAAAGAAAAGAAGGATCGCGTGGATGATGCCTTACATGCAACCCGCGCTGCGGTTGAGGAAGGCATTGTTCCTGGTGGTGGTGTAGCCTATATCCGCGCTATCGAATCATTAGAAAAATTCAAAGGACTTAATGAGGATGAACTGACCGGAATCGCTATTGTAAAAAGAGCTATTGAAGAACCGCTTCGTCAGATCGTTATCAACAGCGGTATTGAAGGTAGCATTGTTGTACAAAAAGTAAAAGAAGGTAAGGGTGATTACGGCTTTAATGCCAGAACAGAAATATATGAAAACCTGTTCAAAGCCGGGGTAATTGATCCTACCAAGGTTACCCGTATTGCACTGGAAAATGCAGCTTCAATTGCAGGTATGTTGCTCACCACAGAATGTGTGATTGCCGACAAACCTAAGAAAGAAGAAGCAGCCGGACATAACCATGGCGCTCCTGATATGGGCGGAATGGGTTATTAATACCAATCTCCTTTTCTTAAGGCAAATAATAGCAGGTCCCGCTTCTGTAAAGAAGCGGGATTTTTTATTGTAGGATGGAGCTGTCAGCAGTGGACTATTAGCTCTAAGCCGTCAGAGCAATCCCCTAACCTGTAAGCTACCCATAAAAAGAACCAAATCCGAAGAAGAAAATACTAAATCCGGAGAGGAGCAGCAATCAGTTATAACCTTACGGGCAGTAAAAAAATAAGGAGTATCCATTCTGTCGTTAGTCATACCTGATGCTTCACACCTAAAACCTAAATTTCCTATATTTGAAGATATAATTCCCTTGTATGAAATTAATGATAAGATATGCTCTGATAATAACAGTGAGTTTTGCCTTTGTAAATGTATTAGTAGCACAGGAAGCTACTGGTAAAAAGAAGAAAAAGAAGGATAAACAAGCTGAGACCGGGCAGCCATCGGTAAGTCAGCAATTATTAGACAGTATATCCGGTAGTATGGTATGGGTAACGGGTGGCAGGTTTATAATGGGAAATCATTCAGGAGAAGCCGATGAAAGGCCGGAATATGAAGTAGTTATTGACGGGTACTCCATTAGTAAATACCCGGTAACCCAGCGTCAGTGGACGACAATTATGGGCAGCAATCCCAGCGAATTTGTGGGCTGCGATCAATGCCCTATAGACAGGGTAAGCTGGGATGAAGCGCAGCAATTTATTGAAATCTTAAACAAGCTTACCGGTAAAAAATATGCTTTACCTACTGAAGCCGAATGGGAATATGCAGCCAAAGGAGGTCCAAAAACCCAGGGCTACCGCTATAGCGGCAGCGATAATATTGATGCTGTAGCCTGGCATGCAGGCAACAGTGGCAGACATCCACACCCGGTAGGCGAAAAGGCGCCGAATGAGCTCGGGTTGTATGACATGACGGGGAACGTATGGGAGTGGTGCCAGGACTGGTATAATAAGAACTATTATGAAGTTCGGGAAAGTAATAACCCTACCGGCCCGGCTTCGGGAGCGGCGCGTGTAAGAAGAGGAGGATCATGGTTTACACAGTCCATTAACTGTAAAACCTCTACACGCAACAGCGTAAAACAGGATTATAGAGACGATAGCGGCGGCTTCAGGCTGGTGCAGTATCCGAATTAAAAGTTACTTTTTTGATCCGGCTTAGAGGTGCTTGTTCTTTCCCCGATTATTTACAGGTACCTGTCTGGCTCATTATCAAAAAATATTTATGCCGGATCCGATAGCCATCCAATTGAGGAACCTGGGTGTACTTACTCCTTTAAATTAAATTGATTAATAGGAATCTAATTTTAATAGATACGTATGGCAAGAATGAAGAGATATATGCTTTATGCTCTGACAATATTTAGTACCATTTGTTTTTGTTTCGCTAATAGCTCGTTATATGCTGAGGGCAATATTAGTTTAACATTGATACCTCCATCACCCGTAACAGACCAGATAATATTAGATATAAGAGCGGGTATTTGGAACAAGAGTGACTTATCAGAAAACGTATCCATATCAATTTATCTTGATAAGAAAGAGCCTTCCAAAATGCTCTATGAGAAATCTATTAGTCTGAAACCCAATTCAAAAGTCGGTGTAAGATTTGATTGGCCTACAAAAGGTCAGGCAGGTCGTCATACTATTATATTAGTAGTAGTAAAGAACGATTCTACCTATGAGACAGAACGGACTTTACAAATTTTAGAGTCTGATGTGATTTCCACAAAGGCGATTGGAGGCGCCTGGATTGATTTTTACCATTGGAGTGAAATAGAAGGCGAACGCTTTAATCAGGATCTGAAAAAGATGACTGATAAAGAGTGGGGTAAATTAGTTGAGGACATGCATCAGTTAAAGATGAACACAATTGTAATACAGGAAGTCTTTCGAAATCAAATGATTTATGATAAGCATACTATAGAAACGGATGGATATAAAGGGCTCTCATTTTATCCATCTTCTCTGTATCCTAACCGTATGCACATAGGAGCAAAAGATCCTGTTAACGCAATTTTGACGGCGGCTGATCAAAAAGGTTTGAATGTATTTTTAGGGGTAGGCTTGTATGCCTGGTTTGATTTTACCGCAGGGTCCTTAGATTGGCACAAAAGAATTGCATCTGAACTCTGGAATAAATATGGCCATCATCCGTCATTTTATGGGTGGTATGTCAGCGAAGAAATAGAAGGTGGATTAGGAAACCCTCAGCAGCGTAAAAATATAGTATCGTTCTTTGAAGAATTTAAGACTTACATTTATAGTTTAACTCCAGATAAGCCCATAATGTTAGCAACAAACTGTCACAATCTCCGTGGTGCTGAAGCTACGTATGACTTATTATTACCAAACCTTGATATCCTTTGTCCCTTCGGCTTCGAGAGAATGCCAAAAGGAGATATCACAGGCATAGAAGCAGCAATTAAACTTGACTCTTTATGTAAGAGATCAGGAACGCATTTATGGATGGACATGGAAATATTTAACTTCACTTCAAATGGGGCACTGATTCCCCGGCCATTTAGTGAGATTAAAGATGCACTGAACCAGTTTACAGATTTTGAAAAGATAATTTGTTATGAGTATACTGGTCTTTTAAATAGTCCTAAAATGTCTATCAAACCCGGAGGTAAACCTACAATAAAGCTATTTACAGATTATAAAAAGTACATAAAGAAGGTAATAAAGTAATTGCCTTTTTTAAGGTTTAGTACCTTGTCTGGTCAACAATTTTCAGATGCTGCCCGCGCAGTGTAGCTGCACTGCTTTCCGGTAGTGTTTTATTCCTGTTGTAAGCCTTTCAGGATTATAGGAAAATTTGAATTGTTCCGGCAATATGCCGGCAGTAGGTGTTATTTTGTCATTTTTAAAATTATCAACTTACGATGTCAAATCTTTGGATTAAATGCCTGGTACCCTTACTGCTTATTGCTTTTCTGCAGGAAGGGATTGCGCAACCAGCTTCTTCAGGAAGAGGAACCAGCAAGCCTAATATTATTTTCTTCCTAACCGATGATCAGCGATGGGATGCATTAGGTGCTGCAGGAAACACGATCATCCAGACTCCTCATTTAGACAAGCTGGCAAGAGCCGGTATATTGTTTCAAAATGCTTATGTAACCACATCCATTTGCTGTGTAAGCCGGGCAAGCTTATTAACCGGTCAATATGAAGCTTATCATAATATTCATGATTTTTCAACAGACTTTACACAAGATGCATTGTCTCAAACTTATCCGGTTTTATTGAAAAAAGCAGGCTACCGGATCGCTTCTGTGGGAAAATTTGGAGTAGGAAAAAATCCGCCGCATGCCATGTATGATTTTTGGGTAGATACGGAAGAGGGCGGCAAGGGACAACCCGATTATATTATTACAGGTGACGATGGTAATCCTATTCACGATACAGATACGCTGAACAATGCCATTCAAAAATTTCTCAGCAACTATGGCAATACCGGTAAGCCTTTTTGTCTTTCCGTGAGTTTTAAAGCGCCGCATGAGCAGGATGGTCATCCTCCGAAATATATCATCCAGCCTGCATACAGGGATTATTATAAGGATATAACCATACCCGAACCTGTAACTGCCGATCCTAAATACTGGGAGCAACTGCCGGATTTCTTCAGAACAGATACCAACTTTGCCAGGGCAAGATGGCAGGGACTTCTTGGAACGCCCTCATTATTCCAGGAAAATGTGAAAAACTACTACCGGCTTATAACAGGCGTAGACGATGTGGTAGGTAACACAATGAAAAAGCTCAGGGAATTGGGGCTTGATAAAAATACCATTATCATTTTTATGGGCGACAACGGAATGTTTTTGGGAGAACACGGGATGGAAGGAAAATGGTATGGATATGAAGAATCCATAAGAGTGCCGCTACTTATTTATGATCCCAATATGCCGGATAAGATCAGGCAATACAAAGCATCCCAAATGGCTTTGAATATAGACATCGCTCCTACAATCCTTGCAATGGCTGGTGTGCAGGCGCCCAAACAAATGCAGGGGTTAAATCTGATGGATCTGGCACTGAACAAGTTACCTGAAAGAAATGAATTCTTTTACCAGCATTATTTTCTGGGTAGCCCGCGCATCCCGAAAGTGGAAGGGGTGGTAACAAAGGAATTTAAATATATGAATTATATCGAACACAACTATGAGGAGTTGTATGATGTGAAACACGACCCCCATGAAACGGCAAATCTGGCGGATGATCCCCAATATAAATCTCAACTTTCTGCTTTAAGAAAAAGATACAGGAGCATGCAAAAGATCTACGGAGTCTCTGCTGAAAAGAGGGCAAAAGCCAAAACCGTATTTTAAGAGAGGAGGAATCTTCCCAATTGAAGATGCGAAAGATATTGTCTTAAGTGATCTCCTTCACGTATCTGCGGGTTCTGAATAATTACGCGGTCCCCTATGGCAGCTCATTTACCAATTATTGTATCTTTTAATGACCACAGAATAGAGAGCACTTCACTTCTGGAAGCAGCATCAACGTTATGTTCGTCCAGCACCTTTAAAATATCATCAACACCATGCATGTATTCGGCCGGACTGATGTTCATTCCGGTATGAGTGGTAATCATATCTCTCCCGGAATAGGAAACCGCGGCGCCACTTCCGGCGCTAAAAAAATCTACCGTATGTTTTTTGATCATTGCCAGTTTTTGCGGCTGATCCCTGTAGGGCATGAATCTTGCATTGATTGCCGGATTACCCATATGCGCTTCAACAACGGCGTCAACGATTGCCGTAATTCCCTCAGTACCTCCAAGGCGGTCGAAAAGTAGTTTACTCATAATTGATCTGTTATAAATTTTATACTTCAAAGCTACTTAACGGTGCATTTAAAGGATACTATATTTGGTTCAAAGGATGGTACTTTTAGCTCAGATCTGTTGAAGAATGTAAATTTTTTAATTGCTGTTTTTGTTTCAGTAAATGGGTGGAAGGCAAATGACCATACCTTTCCTGAAAGCGTTTAGAAAAATAAGAAGGGCTGTTAAAACCGGTTTGAAAGGCTATTTCCGAAATATTTTTTTCATTCCTCTTCAACATTTGCAACGCCTTATTTAAACGGTACTCATTAATAAATGCGTTAGGCGATTTGCCCGTAAGTAAGATCATTTTACGGTATAATTGAGGCTTACTGTACCCAGTAGCTTTGCTAAGATCATTTACGCTCAAATCTGTATTGTCTCCGTTGGCATCCATGTAATCCACCAGGCTGTTTAAAAAATCCTCATCTTTTTGTGTAAGGCAATAAACAGCTTCATTTTCGCTTAAACTTTTCGGGTTTTCGCCGTTGTATAAATCCCTTACCTGGGATGCCAGTATAATTTCACCCCTGAGAGCACTGCACATTCGTTCCGCCAATTGTATAGTGCTCTCAAAAATCAATTTCTTTTCCGTTACGGGCACTCCCGCATTTAATGCTATTTTTAAGCCAAACTTGTATTTGCTGAGCTTATTTGTTTTTGTAAAAAGAGACCGGATCTGCGATGCAGCATGTACTGCATTGGATACGGATTTAAAAGAAATTAAAAAATCTGTTTCGCTTTGTTTAACCAAATTGCCATCAAAGGAAGGCAACAGTTTAAGGATCGCATTCCGGTGATTTTTCAATAGAGGCGCCGGCAGGTGAACCTGGTTTTGTTTAAAGGGAAAACGATTCAGACGGATGATCATAATCGTTCTGAAAGCGGGGTCATTTATTATGTTCAGCGCTGTATTCTGTGATTTTTCAGGGTCTTCTATCCTGCCAAGGAATGATTCAACAATGCCGGCATCTACTGCTATAATACTGTTGGGCACCTGGCCGTGCGCCTTATTGTGCATTTTATGAATACAGTTCCTGTCAGGAGCTTCTATTAAACAGAATGCAGTTTTCCTGTTTTCATCAAACCAATAAGTCAGAGCCCTGCAACCAAAATGGCTTTGTATCTTCAAATCTGCCTGGTGCAACAGTGCAATATCCTCTGCTGTTACGGCTTCAGATACATCGTGCCGATCCATAAAAATAGGCATAAAATAATTTTGAACGGTTCAGGAATCTGATTGAATCTAAAATACATATTTTTTACCGGTTTATCTTATAATTAATGCTTTGCAAGGTCAAAGCGGGGGTGGATTTGCCGTTAAGCTGCTAAAGCCCCCAAAAGGCGGGCAGTCTTGCAGTACAGCCAATATTGTGTAATTTCGCCGCTCGTATGAAGACAAGAACACTCCGGAAAGACAAGGTGAATATTATTACCCTGGGCTGCAGTAAAAACGTAGTAGACAGCGAGATATTAAGCGGGCAGCTACAGGCCAATGATATTAATGTGGTGCATGAAAGTAAAAAAAGCGACCATAACGTAGTGGTGATCAACACCTGTGGATTTATTGATAAGGCAAAGGAAGAATCCATCCATACCATTCTTGACCATGTGGAACTTAAAAAGCAAGGCAGATTGGACAAGGTGTATGTTACCGGCTGTTTAACCGAACGGTACAGGCAAAATCTTGAAGCAGAGATACCTGAAGTAGATGCCTGGTTCGGTACAATGGAATTGCCGTTGATCTTAAAAAGATTTGAAGCAGACTATAAAGCGGAACTGGTAGGAGAAAGATTGTTGAGCACGCCTTCTCATTACGCCTATATGAAAATATCTGAAGGATGCAACCGCACCTGTTCTTTTTGCGCGATTCCTTTGATGCGTGGACAGCATGTAAGCAAACCCGTGGAACAATTGGTAGCGGAAGCTGAAGGGCTGGTTCGCAAAGGAGTTAAAGAAATTATGCTGATCGCCCAGGAGCTTACTTATTACGGGCTGGATATTTATAAAAAAAGAGAACTGCCGCGCCTTTTGCATGCGCTGGCAGACGTAAAGGGCTTGGAGTGGATTCGCCTGCACTATGCGTATCCTTCGAAGTTTCCACTGGAAATTATTGATGCTGTAAAAGAACGCCCTAATATTTGCAATTACCTGGATATACCTTTGCAGCACAGCAGCGATAATATGCTTAAAGCGATGCGCAGGCAGATTACAAAAGCCGAAATGAACGATTTAATAGGAGAGATCAGAAGCCGCATCCCGGATATCTGTTTGCGTACCACACTTATTGCCGGCTTTCCGGGAGAAACAGCAGAAGATGTGGAAGATATGAAAGGCTTTTTGCAAACTCACAGGTTTGACAGGGTTGGCATTTTTACTTATTCGCATGAAGAAGGCACTTCTGCTCATGCTTTGGAAGATAATATCCCACATGAGGAAAAAGAAAGGCGGGCGCAGGAAGTGATGGAAGTTCAGCAGGAGATCAGTTATGAAAAGAACCAGGAAAAAACAGGCAAGGTTTTTAAAGTGCTGGTTGATAAAAAAGAAGCGGGCCGTTATTTGGGCCGTACAGAATTTGATTCAGTAGAAGTAGATAATGAAGTGATCATCAATACCAAACAAAAACTGCCCATTGGTGAATTTGTAAATGTACGGATCACCAAAGCATATGACTATGACCTGGAAGGCATTGTAGCTGAAGCTTAAGCTGATTTTTTTCTTCTTTTTATCCTTAGCGACCTTTTTGGTACTCACTGTACCTGGATTTGTATCCATGAGCGCCATAGAAAATAATGTAGAAATAACAGACTGCGGGAACAAGAAATGCGGTTGCCCAGGAAGAAGAGTCAATCAGCCAACCCTGGATCACTACAATTACGGCTCCTCCTGAAATAGCTGTCGACAATACACCAGACGCCTTTATAATATGTTTGCCAAGCCCGCTGACAGAAAGAGAAAATATAATAGCAAACATCACGGAATTAAACAACCCCACACTGATAAGCGACCATACCGCAAGCGAGCCACTTGTATTCACAGACAAAAGGATCAATAAAATAGAAATGATCGCATTTAGGATCAGCAGGTGATGTGGCAACATACGTTTTAACAATACCACGCCAATCAATCTGCCAACCAGCATTCCGCCCCAGTAAAAAGCAACATACCGGTTGGCAGCATCTTCAGCAATAATAAGCGCATCGGCAATATAGTTGGTTAAAAAAGATGCTATCGCTATCTCGATGCCTACAAAGAAAAAGATTCCCAATGCACCCAGGTTCAGATTCCTGAAAGCAAAAACAGAGGAAGGGAACGCCCGGTCAGCAGTTTTGTCAACAACCTCTGCATCCTGCCGCACAACCGGTAAAGAAAGCCTGCTGATTACAATACTTATCAGTATAAGCAGTAAAGCAATACCCAAATAAGGATATTTTACGGCATCCGAATTCCCCGGGCCTGTCATTTTGGGAAGTATGACCGCTGCCCCAAACAATGGCGCCAAAATCGTTCCTACAGAACCCACACTTTGAATCAGGTTCAGCCTGGCAGAGGCACTTGCCACCGGCCCCAGTATGATAATGTAAGGATTTGCAGCAACCTGCATAAACACAATACCTATAGCAACAATAAAAAGCGCTCCCAAAAACAAGTAATACGCATGAAATACTGCCGCCGGATAAAAAAGCACGGCGCCTGCTGCAGCAAAAACGAAGCCGCAAATCATTCCTTTTAGATAACCAATCCTGCCAATTATCCTTCCGGCCGGAATGGAAAACAAACCATATACCAGGAAAAAATAAAACTGTACCAATGATGAAGCAGCATAGCTGAGATCGAACCCTTTTTTAAAATAGGGAACCAGTGTATCATTGAGACAGGTAATAAATCCCAGCATAAAATACAATACTGCCAAAGAGATCAGCGCAATCCTGTTTTTTGAAGCAGAATAATCGTGCCCTGCAATAGTGTATCCGCTTATTATTGAATTAGCCATGGCTGGAGGTGGTTTGCTGTAAATCGTTTTCAGGCGCAATTATTTCTTCAAGCGTTTTCCAGCCCTGGAAAAGACAACGGGGCACATGAAAACACCCTTTCCATTTGCCACCTTTTAAAGGAAGCAACGTCTCTCCTCTCCTGTTTAAATACCCATACCACTCCCCGTAATCAGGATCAGGGAACCGCGACCAGGCATAATCATGCAGTATTTTGAACCATTCCATGCAACGTTTATCGCCTGTGTACCGGTAACCTTTCAGCATGGCAACAATCGCTTCCAGGTGTACCCACCACAGTTTTTGGTCCCATTCGAGATGCTGGGGAGGATGGCCTTTGATATCAAGCACGTAAAAAATCCCTCCGTATTCCTGGTCCCAGCCAAAGTTGAGCAAATTCAGTGCAATGCCTACCGTTTTGGACAAAAGGTCGGCATCCTCGTTCCTGGCTGCAATGTCCATCAAAAACCACATTGATTCAAGACTGTGCCCTGGTATTACTGCACGCCCTTCGAAAGAATCGCTCATCCTGCCACCCGGTATAACATTTTCCAGTACCAATCCGGTTGAAGGATGGAAGAATTCTTCCATCACCGTTTTAACACAATTGTCAATGGTATTGCGAACCTGTTCCCCGGACAAAACATGTTCAATGTCCAACACCAGGTTCGACAGGATCATCGGTAACGAAAGTCCCTTCAATGGCCTTGTACCGGGTACTGTTTTGTTGTATTTTCCCTTTGGTTCATTATAGCGTTGTAAGATACGATCAAAGGTGTGTACAGCAATATTTTTGTAGCGTTTTTCACCTGTTGCCTTATACAGTTGGCCAAAAGCCATCGCAGCAAAACAGTCGGAAAATATATTATAGGGCTGAACAAGAGGCTTACCTTCACGCGTAAGCGAAAAAAACCAATCCCCCTTTTCATCACGCCCGTATTGTTCGAGAAAGCTGGCGCCCATCACGGCAAAATCCAGCCAGGATGTCCTGGCCTCAACCTTATTGTATAGCATAGAAAAAGTCCATACCTGGCGTGCCTGCAGCCAAATGAATTTATCGGTATCAAAAACTTTTCCCTGCCTGTCCAAACAGGTAAAATATCCGCCATATTGCTGATCGGGAGAGAACTTTTCCCAAAAGGGGATTACATCTTTTAACAGGTTATCCTTATAAACAGCCGCATATTGATTCAAATCCATGTCAATTCGTTAGAAGGTACAGGTAATTATTTGAGACTTGCAGTTGTGAGCAAACAGCTATGAGCCATCAGTAGTTTACATAACCAACCCCGCCTTCACGAACCGGTTCATTCAGGCATACCGCTCACTCAACTCCTGCCCGGATGACTCCGTTCGGGTGGCTACTTAACTCATTTCCCCCCAAACATAATATCAACAGCTTCCTGCATATGCTTGTCAACATCTGTTTGCTTTGTAAGTTCCCAATAGCTTTGACGTTGCTCTAACAACACCTGAGTTGCCACGATCCAGGATTGAATCCAGCCGGTAAGTGTTGACCATGCGCCCCAGCCTGCATCAGCATTAGACGCCCAATAGTCCCACCGCCGGTAATCGAAGGCGCGGAACCACGCACCGTCTACATCTTTGTGCTTACTGCTTTTTACCTGTATGCGGGTAAGAAAATCAGAGAGCCGTTGTACCGCTTCTGTATATTGTACATTGCCGGTAGCATGGGCCGCCTCGTTCAGTGAAAAGAAGGCGAAGTTGGATGTATAGAGCATGTCGGCCACCTCATCCCCGTTTTCAAAAATCAACGGCGCTTCGTGCAGCCCGTACTCTTTGTTGGATTTAGTGCTGCCAAACATACCACTGCCACCTCCCAGCTCTTCCCGGATAGCGCCGCTGCTTTGTTGGTTTTCCAGCAGCTTTGTTACAACCATATCGAGCCACTGCCGGTGCAGCGGTGTGTCTTCTATACGTACCAGCCATGCCAATGGAAGGATCATGCGGGCACGTTCCTGCTGTATACCGTTCGTCCAGTTCCATTTATCGGGGTAAGCCTCCATGGTTAACCGGATGGCGGTTTTCGTCTTTTCTAACAGGGGCGCATACCCTGTTTTATCGTACAGCCACAAATAGCAGGCCCACATCCATGACTCAAAGTGAGGATGTGGATTCACCAGGTCCCTGTTCCAGTAATATTGCCAGCCATTTTTCAGAATGTCCGGCTCCTCCAGCCTTCCGCCCTGAAAGCCCTGTTTGCTGCTGGTTCGCAGGTTCGACAATATGTTTTCCACAATCTCCCTGTCCCAGTCGTGTGCACCGCTGAAAGCGGCCGATCCGATGAGTCCCAGTATTGAACGGGCATTGTCATCGTTGTAAAACACATAGGGATGCGTAACAGACCAGCCGAGCAACCCATACACCGGACTGTTTTTGTCTGCCCTGGGGCCAGCGCGGAAATTGGAGCCCTGGAAAATGAACTTGCCGAGTTTCCTGGCGGCTGCTGTATAGTTTGGATTGTTCAGCAGCTTACCGGCTGCGGCCAAAGCAAAGGAAACTTCTCCCTGCACATCATCGCGAATCCAGTAGCGGTACTGTTCGGTACCATCCCAATAAATAGTAGAAGCATGGCCTTCCAGTATGCCAAGAGATCCATCACCATTAGGGAAAGTTTGCGGAACGGGAGGGCCGAAAGGAGCCGTGCCATCGCCCTGGTATTTCATCCACAAATCCTTCCAACTGCTGTCTACAAAAAAACGCCCATTGTAAAACCACTGTACACCTTTGTTAACCGAGTTCCTGCGGGACTGGACCGGAAGCGCTTCTGTTGCCGTATAAGAGGGTGTTACATCAAACAGCCAATGATTGAAATGCAGATCGCTGCGGTTTGTCATCCAGCCCATGATATATTCCCACAGCGCCTTCCAGGAATCCGCAGGACCATACCTGCCTGTTTTGAAGTTGCTCAGCTTGGTGGTGGCTATCATGATGTTTTGCTTTTCAAATAACAGCGGAAATGTTTCAATATCACTAATGCCATATTCTGCGCGATCAAAGCCTGCCACTTTGCCCAATACCAGCAAGGGACTGTCAACTTTAGCACGCAGGTAATGACAATCGTTAATGCCCAGCAGGTCCATGGGCTTCAGCACTTTGCCCAAACCCGGAGCAGAAACGATGCCCCGCTCCAGCTTCGCCACGTGTACCGAATCATCACTTATCCATCCTTCTAACGAGTAGGCATATTCTATGTAGACACGTAATTTTTTTCGCCTTGCGGCATTGATAACCGATCCCTTTACAGCATTAATGCCATGGGGATAATTATCTGCTAATAAAAACAGCGCACTTCCTTTCGGCAATGCAGCTACAGCTTTCAGCGGATCTGAAAATTGCCTGAGTTTAAATCCTTCGCTGGTCAACTGTTGCACAAGGTCATTAGACATCTTTCCGCAGTAAGCCACCTGTAGTTGTTGTGCACGTGCGCCCAGGCAAAAACCTACAAGCAACAAGCCGACAAAATAGTTATAAATCTTATACATAATCAGTATCCGGGGTTTTGTTCGAGTTCGGGATTCAATATTAATTCGTTTAGTGGAATAGGGTTTAAATAGTGCTTGCCTGCATCAAACTGCCAGCCATTTTGTGCCGGACTGTTCCAATGCGGTGCAATGTATCCGTTGGCATTCACAGGGATAGCGGCAGGATCAAGCACCGGTTGAAAGCTGTTCTTTACATCTGCAAACTGCTGCATTTTAGCTCCCAGCATCGGACGCTTTATCAGGCTTACCGCCGCCCAGCGCATGAGGTCATCAAACCTGTATCCTTCACATGCCAGCTCTACCCTCCGCTCACGCCTGATTTCGTTCATCCGTGGCGTTAGTGTTGGGAATTCCCAGGCAGGATCTGTAAAACCTACGCTTTCGGCAAGATGCGGCATACCAACACGATCTCTTAAAACATTCACCGTTATGTCGAGGATCTCCTGGTTACATTCACCCAGCTCTTCTTTTGCTTCGGCATAATTCAGCAACGCCTCCGCATACCTGAAAATTATAGCAGCGTTAATATCTCCGGCTGAATGATCTGCAGCCGGATCAACGCCTTTGTACAACTGGTAGCCCGTTGTATTTCGCAAACGCGATTCAAAAGTCATGTCAGGCAAGTTAAACTTTCCACTTGTATCGCCGTTTGAGATAACGCGGGGTTTTCCTTTTGTATACATGGTTTGGGTAAGCCGCGGATCCCTGTTTTTCACGAGATCTTCCACCAGGTCATCACCCAGGTAAAGTGAGCTAACACCGATGGGCTTACCATCCGTACATAAATAAGATTCTACAAGATATTTTGAAAGTCCGGTATTTTTGTCGCTTCCGCCAAAATAATTCTGGGCATAATGAATCACGTTCAATGCGCGATCGTATTTTCTCCACATCAGCACTTCTTTGTTGGCAGATAAATCTTTCTGGTTAAAAAGGCTCCAATAAGCGGTTTGCGGGTCAGCGCTTGCCGGTTCAATCGAATATATTCCGCGATCAATTACCTGTTTGGCTGCCTCCGCTGCCTTTCTGAAAAAGCGGCCGGGATCGCCGCCCTCAACACCAAATACAGTACCGGCATGATATTTTTCCCAGCTTCCTTCATAGAGTGCAACCCGGCTTTGAAATAACAGTGCCACATCTTTATGCAATCTTCCCGAAGGGGTTACTTCCTTAGAGGCTAAAAGTACAGCCGCCTTGTCGAGGTCTGCAATAATAGAATCGGCTATAACTGATCGTGATAACCTTACACTGTACAGCTCTTCTGAACCTGTGGTAAGCGGCATATTGTACCATGGCAGATCGCCAAATGATTTCATGAGGGAATAGTAATACCACGCTCTCCAGAAATACATTTCCCCTATGTAGGGATTTACCAGCCCCGGCGATTCTTTGGTAATGTGATAATTGGCAAGGAAAAAATTAATACCGCGTATTGCTGTCCAGTCCCAGCCGCCACCAGAACCGGGTACGTTGATGGTACCCGACAGCCGGGCATTGAAATTATAGTCGCCGGAAACCATGTTGTCGGAGGAATTGTCTTCTTCAAATATCCCAAGGCTATAACCGTTAAAGCTGGGCAGTGACCCATAATATTTGTTTGAATACAGTTCCATTTCCGTTTTTGAAAATGTCATCTCTCCGTCCGTGATCGCATCCAGCGGCGGCCGGTCCAGGAACTTCTCGCAGGAAAATAATCCTGTAGAAAATAATATCATCCATATTGTAAACAGCCGATAGGTTTTCATTCTTTTTGATTTATCAGGTTAAAAATCCACGTTTATACCAAAAGACACAATTTTATACAATGGGTATACTTTGCCGGCTCCCCATCCTCCGGCTGTTAGTTCAGGGTCGAAATTCTTTTGCAGAGGAGTGATGGTAAATAAGTTTTCGCCACTGAGGAAAAGCCGGATGCGCTGCAGTCCTATACGTTGCATGACCGCGGCAGGAATGCTGTATCCCAACTGAATATTTTTCAGGCGCAGGTAAGAGGCATTCTGCAGATAACGGGTTTGGGTAACCTGGTTCTTACTGACCTCAGCAGAATTGTAAGGCTTGGGCAAATATGCATTTGTATTGTCCGGTGTCCAGAAATCGCTGGTCTCTTTATACATATTAGAGCCAAAGCCCCTCGTAAAGCCCCAGAAAAAAACGCCGCTGTTTCCACCCGAAGGCGGGCTGAAATCGCGCCTGCCAACACCCTGAAAGAAAACATTGAGATCAAAACCCTTCCAGGATGCGTCAAGCCTTAGAGAATAGTTGTAGCGGGGAAGTGAGTTGCCAATTACGGACAGATCACCATGATCATCAACTGTATTTTTACCATTGTTGATTTTATTGTCTCCATTCAGGTCCCGGTATGCAATATCTCCCTTGCTCCAACTGCCCCAGAAATAAGATTGGTCGGCCATCTTGCTCACCTGCTCATCCGTTTGCATAATACCTTCTGTTGTATAACCCCAGATGTCTCCCAGCGTGTATCCTTCAAAGTAAGTAGACAGGATTTTGGTGGGATTGTTGTAACGAATAACTTTTGCTCTATTATCCGATAATATAAGGTTCACATTGTAAGTGAAATCGTGGCCAACATGATCGCGCCAGCCAAGGCTCAGTTCAAATCCGCGCGTACGCAGATCGGCATTGTTTTGCAAAGGTATATTGGCTCCGAGCGTAGCAGGCAACGCGTTGGCTGGCCCGAACATATTGCTTGTTGTGCGTGTATACCAGTCAAAACTTACATCCAGCCGGTTGCTGAGCAGGGTAATGTCCAACCCCAGGTCTACTGTCCTGGCAGTTTCCCAGGTAAGGTTAGCGCTCACTAACCCCGGCGCAGCGAGGTAATTGGGCAATACACCGTTGAGGATATAACCGTATTTGGTACCAATACCTATTGTGCTGAGATAAAGATAATTGGCAACATCCTGGTTACCGAGCGATCCATAGGAACCTCTCAGTTTCAACTGGCTGATGTCACGGATATTCCAGAAGCTTTCCTTCGCGATGTTATATCCGGCAGATACAGAAGGGAAAAATCCAAATCTTTTTCCTTCCGGGAACTTTGAGGAGCCATCATAACGGGCATTGAACTCTATAAGGTATCGTTCATCAAAGTTGTAGTTTACTCTCATGAAAGTGCCCGTATTGGCCCAGTGCGTCAAGCTTCCATTGGTTGTTTGATCGCCTGTGGCAACTCCCAGCGAAGGAAGATTCTGGGAGATCAGATCGCGCTTCATGCCAAACAGGTAGGTATACTTGCTCAGTTCCGCCTGCTGGCCCACCAGTGCACTAAAGGCATGTTTTCCCAGTTGATTTCCATAAGAAGTATAAGCATTGAGAGAGTTATAATTCAGTTGCGACATTTCTGTAGAGTATGCATTGTTGCTTGTCATGACCGGCACCTCCGAAACAGTATATTCCCATATAAAAGGTTTGGCATGTGCCGAAGATTTGAATACGGTGTTTCGGTAAGTATAATCAACGTTGATCTTCCAGTTCTTTACCGGCTCTATTTCTATGGCGCCCGTAAGGTTCACCACATTGTTATTGCTGAGTCCCCTCCCTTCCCACTGCCGCAGCATGTTGGATGTTGCCGCCCAGTGGCCGTTAGGATCTTTTAATGCCCAGTTAGGAAAACGAGTAGTGGACAGGTGCATCCAGTTGCCGATATCACCGTCATGGGTAGGCGAAGGAACATTTCTGTTGTCTCTGCTGAAACGGGTACGCAGATCGCCACGCAGCCATTTAAGCGGTGTAAAATGAAGGTTGCTGGTTAAGTTAATACGTTCGTACTTTTCATTGCCATAACGAAGCAACCCGCCTTCCTTAAAATAGCCGGCGCCCACATAGTAGCTCGTTTTGTCGCCACCGCCGCTTACACTCAAATCGTGTTTTTGATTTTCGGCGCCGGGTTTAAAGTAGGTCCGGATCCAGTCCACATTGTCATTGTCGAGTGTTGCATACGACCAGAAATCAGGATTGTTGGGGTTAGGAATATTGGAGGGCGTATTTACAGGATCAGCCATATAAGCTTTGATCCTGTTGATATGCTCCTGGCTGAACATAGGCGATTGACCGGCATTAACAGACGCAATATTGTAAGCTTCTGCAAATTCAAGCGAATTAACCTGGTTGGGGATTTGTGTAGCACGTGAAAATCCAAATATGTTGCCGTAAGAAATGACAGGTTTACCTGTTTTACCGGTTTTAGTTGTTACCAATACAACACCGTAGGCTGCACGGGCTCCATAAATAGCGGAAGCGGCGGCATCTTTCAATACGGAAATACTTTGAATGTCGGCAGGATTAAGTTTGCTGATACCCTCTACAGGCACGCCATCCACTATGTAAAAAGGAGAACCGCCGCTGCTGAGACTGGTTGCTCCGCGGATATTAAAATTGACGCCGGCGCCCGGACCGCCGCCTTCAGAGGACGGTGTAATATTAAGATTGCCGATGGCGCCCTGCAACGCCTGCCCTATATTAGAAACCGGGCGATTGGCGAGCACCCTGCCATCTATCTGGGCAACTGCGCCGGTAAGATTTATTCTCTTTTGAGTACCATAGCCCACTATTACCACTTCCTCCATTGCGTTGTTCATAGCAGCCAGCTCTACTGTAAGGAATACTCCTGCCGTTGCCGTGCGATGAACTTCTGCATATCCCACAATACTGAAAATAAGGGTGTCCGAATTTTTAGGAGCAGCAACAGCAAACACCCCGGTATCATCTGTAGAAGTACCTGCGCCTGTACTTTTTACTGTAACTGTTACCCCTGCAAGGTCCTTTCCCGACCCGGTTACTTTGCCGCGGAAGATGCGGTTCTGAGCGGTGGCATTGCAAACAATGCAAAAGAGGGCCACCTGCCATAAGCAGCTTGAAAGTTTCGGCATGAAAAAGATTTTTAAATTTTAAACAATCAGGTTTGAATAATAATTGATAAATTGAACACTAAATAAATATTATTTATTTAAAAAAACAAGTAATTAATAAATTATTTTATTAAATCATCATTACTTGATAATTAATTTTGCAAAAAAAGAAAACTAAACAAACTGAAATCCTGTTGTTTTCTTTAATTTATTATTAAATAGAAAATAATTTTTAAAATTATTTGGTATCATCAATTTTTCGTTTATTGCAAACCATTAATATGAATAACAAGCGTCATACTTTTTTTGAAGAACTCCGCAACGATATTACCAGTGGTGTGGCCTATAAAAACCTGTTGCTCAAAAAACAGATCCTGGCTTTTTTTGTTGGCCACGGCAATACAACCATTACCGACCTGAGCCGCGAATTGAACATCAGCGTACCAAAAGTAACGGAACTGATAGGTGAACTGATCGAAGACGGACTGGTAAAGGATTATGGGAAAACAGAGGTGGGCGTAGGCAGGCGGCCCAACCTGTATGGGCTGGAGCCCGATTCAATATTTTGTGTGGGGGTTGACATCAAACGGTATCATGTAAATATCGGCTTATCTGATTTTAAAAATAACCTGCTCAAAAAAGAAGAGAAAATACCGTATAAGCTTGAGAATACACTGGAAGCCCTGAATGAGCTCTGCGCCCTGATAGAAAATTTCATTCGGAAATGCACGCAGCCTAAAAACAGGATCCTCGGTATTGGCATCAACCTTTCGGGGCGTATTAATTTCCGCACAGGATACAGTTATAGTTATTTCAATTTTCATGAAGACCCTTTAAGCCGTATCATTGAAAACAGGATTGGCATCAACACCCTTATTGAAAATGATTCGAGAGCTGTTGCTTATGGCGAATTCAATAGCGGCATTATTACTTCGGAAAAGAATGCGTTGTATATATACCTGGAGCATGGAATAGGCATGGGCATTATGATCAATGGACAGATTTACTATGGTAAATCCGGCTTTGCGGGCGATGTAGGCCACATACCCGTATTTAACAATGAGATCCTTTGCCACTGTGGTAAAAAAGGATGTTTGGAAACAGAGGCATCGGGCTATGCGCTTACCCGGATGTTCATTCAACGATTGCAACAGGGAGCCAGCAGCATCATTGCCAGGAAGTTTAAAAATTTTGAGGATATACAACTGGAAGACATCCTGGATGCGGCTGCAATGGAAGATACCCTGGCCATTGAGCTCATTGCTGAAATTGGGGAAAAACTCGGCAGAGGGTTGGCCATTCTTATTAATCTTTTTAACCCGGAACTGGTAATACTGGGAGGTATCCTGGCTTCGACACGGGATTATATAAAACTGCCAATCCGCAGTGCGATCAATAAATATTCGCTCACCCTGGTAAACAATGATACCCAATTAAAAATGTCGCTGCTGGGCGAACAGGCGGGCATTATCGGCGCCTGCCTGATGGCCAGAGACAGGCTGCTCGCGCTGATCTGATACGCCTGGTATAATTCAAGCTGAACAATTTTTTTTAAATGAAATACCCGTTATTTTTTATTCTCCTGTTTTGAAGAGGAAGGTTGAGCTAAACCATCCTGAAATATGGCCGGCTGGTAAAGGGAGAAAATGCCCAGGGAACAGATGTCAGAATAATTAAAAACCCGATAGTAAACCAAATTGCCATTGCCCTGAATTTTTGATCGTCTGTGGGCCTGCGTTTCGCTTTCGCTGAACCAATGGTGATCATAATGGTTGCGGCTATCATCATTATGCTGTGTTCCATTCCAAAAAACCGCAGGTCTCTTTGATGAACCGCAGTTTTAAAATTATGAAGAAAATAGTTGGAAATAGGGCTGATGAAGTAAAGCCAGAGCCCAAGAACGAGTTGGAGGTATACAATGGTTGCGGTACAGTATATTACCAAATTGTCAAAGCCGGAAAACTTCTTTTTTGAAAGCCAACCTCTGTAAGCACAGAAAATGGCAACAAGTAAACTTATCAATACAAGCCAGCGAACCAAAGAATGTAGTGCTAATACTGTGGAATACATTGTATGTGTGGTGATTTTTTGTAAAAGTACTCATCCTGCAGCCCCTGCTTTTTTCATCCTCGTGCATTTTATTTTTCAAAGGGTGGTTAAGCCGGCCTTTTTTGGAAGAGCAGGGTATCTCATTTACTATACGTTTAAAAAAATTAGCCGAACCAGGCTCTCTTATATATGCTCTTGCAGATATGTATTTCCTTATCCCCACATTTTAAGCTATGCTCAGGCTACTTCTATTTTAAAGCCATAAGCAAGGCTTGCAGCTCCGGTAAATTTGTCTTTCCATCCGGAAGGAATAGAAACAATTAACCCCTTTGCGCTGTCATATTTCCATTTCAATGTTTCACTGAATCCCAGAAAGCTGATGGCAGCGCCTTTGGGCGGGCGTACTGTTGTAAGCGTTAACTGCTCACCGGGCCATTTATAGGAAAAAGCGTATACAACACGATTGTCTTTAGAACGGGTAAAGCGAATATCATCGCCTTCTTTCCATTGGTCTGCTCCTCTTGCCCTGGTGGCATAAATGCCGCTGCCATTTTGCTTTAGCCATTTGCCGGTTTCTTTCAACTGCGCTATAGCCGCAGGATGAAACTGTCCATTGCCATCAGGTCCAATACCCACCATGAAATTTCCTCCTTTTGCAACCGCATCCACTAAATTTTTTACGATCCACGCTGCTCCCTTGTATTTTTGTTCATCCGCCTCATAAGAGAAAGTTCCCCCCAACGGGTAAATGACAAACCACGGTGTATCGGAGTTTTCTTTGCTTCCGGGAACAAATCCTTCAGGCGTATAATAATCGCCATAATTTCCAATTCCCCGCGCCCGGAACATTGTTCCCGGAGAAACTTTCCTGAGATGGTGCATGGTATCCCTCAATACAGGCCAAACTTCAGGTCCAAGCCATTGGTCAAGACAAACCATATCTATATGACCATATCTGGTAAGCAATTCTTCAAGCTGCATGCGGTGCCTGGCCATCATACGGGTTATTTCTTCCTTCGAGGGATTGGGTTTTATTACCAATCCCGCTTTGGCAAAATACTTTTGAGGGTCTTCAATTTCCGGGGTTTTGTTTTTGCCTACTACTGCAATAGTAGCCGAATCGGGCACCTGCAACGGGTGAAAATTATAGGGGCGGAAATCACTGTCGTACCAGTCGGGGTGCGAAAAATACAGGTCAACCTTCATACTTTTGCGATGGGCCGCGATAGTGAGTTCTTTTACAATATCTCTTTTAAAAGGTGTGTCCATTATGCTGTAAGCAAGATCGCAATCTTCTATTGCCGGTCCGCCCGGAGCAAGCCAGTTCACCCTTTTCTTTACCCTTGCACTGGTATCAAACATGGAAAACCCGTCGTGATGCTTGGAGGTGAAGGCAAACATCTTTGCGCCGCTCTCCGCAAAAAAGTCAACCCATTCGCCGGCATCAAATCCACCGGGATACCATGATTTATACAATTCCTGGTAAGTCTGTTTTTCTTCAGGCAGCATCTGAAGATAAGGCCAGGATTCACCGCGAAGGCGCAACAGGGAATATATTCCCCAGTGCAGACGGATACCAAATTTGATATCCTGGAAATCTTCATAAGCGCTGTCGGGCGCCCAGCTATAGGTACCAACGGGAATATCCTCTACATAACCACATGTGCGCTGGTAATGACCATCGTTTGGCGGAAGCCGGTGAGAATAGGTGTTTACATATTTTGTTTGAGCACTTTTCCCGGCCGGCGCCAGGGCTTCCAGGTTTCCGGCAAGGAGTAACCCTGATGTAAGCCCGTAACCATTAGCTATAAATTTACGCCTGTTCATTGCTGTTATTATTGATGCGTAATAAAAATGATATTTTTATATATGACCTGTATAACATTGCAAGAAATTCATTTTCTCCAGGCTTTCACTACTGGATATTAACATATATGCGGGAGAGTTTATCTCCAAACACAAATAATTGCAGAAATTTGCTTGTTATAACTTCTAATTAGTGAGGAATCGGAGTTTAATAAATTTTAAATCATTTCCCTATTTCTTCTCCTTTACAGCGCGTCTTTGTGTCTTGTGGATTAACGTCGCAACAAAAAGATTACGATAATTATTGTCAAACAGTGTAGACATATGAAATGGATAACAAGAGAGCGACCAAAGATTGATAGACTTGCCTGCCCCTGGCTGATTAAACGGTTTGTGGATAGAGAGGCCGTTTTCATATATGTTCCGGTTGACCAGGTTTTCCCGCTTGCTGAGATAGAGGATGCTATTCCATTTGATATTGCAGGAGTGGAATATACACATTACGACGATCAATGCACATTTGATTACATTATTAGAAAACACAAAATAGAAGATGCAGGCGTATTGGTTATGGCGCCAATCGTGCGTGGCGCAGATACAGATCGTCATGATCTGGCCAGTCAGGCATCCGGATTGTGGGCCATTTCTGCCGGGTTGGCTTATAACGAAACAGATGACCAGGCGTTGCTTGAAAAAGGAATGATGCTATATGATGTGCTTCATAGCTGGGCCAAACACCTTCAGCATATTAAGCATACTCAACAGCCTTCCGAGCACCAGTTGATTGAAATTCTGAGACGTTTTGTTCAACAGGAAAAGGATCAGCAGAAGATTCCGGATTGGGTAAAAGGATTGAAGGAGATTATCCAGGATCAAATAGACACGAACCTGAATCTCAAGCAGCTTTCAGAGGAACTTGACATAAATCCATCTTACCTGTCAAGAGTTTTTAGCAGGTATTTTGAAAACCGGTCATTTGGCGAATACGTCCGCAAACAAAGAATAGACAAAGCCATAGAGCTGATGCAAACACCGTCTTATACACTAACTGAAATCGCTTACCTGACCGGCTTCTCAGACCATAGCCATTTTGCACGCATTTTTAAGAACGAAACCGGTCAAAATCCCTCCAGTTACCGAAAGAAAACAGTGAAAAAGTAAATTATGTACCAGCCAGGTCATTCCCGTTCTATGTTTTGGAATGGCTATCTGATAATATTGTGCCCAAATATTATTGGGAATGAAATGGATCACACGAGAGCGCCCCAAAATTGACCGCATAGCCTGCCCGTGGCTAATTAAGCAGTTTGTGGACAAAGATGCTGAATTCATCTACGTTCCAAAGGAACTGGCATTTGCAAAAGCAGCAGAACTGAATGCCATTCCATACGACATCCCCGGAGCGGAATATACGCACGAAGGAGAATATTGCACATTTGATTACATTGTTAAAAAACATCGGTTATCAGATCCTCCCATTCTACAAATTGCAACCATTGTCCGGGGAGCTGATACTGACCGTTTTGACCTGGCACCACAGGCTGCAGGTCTTTGGGCAATTTCTGCAGGGCTATCTCACAACTATTCAAATGACCAGGAAATGCTGGAAATAGGCATAAGGCTTTACGATGCATTGTATAGCTGGGCAAAATATGTACAAAATGAAAAACACAATTGGAAGCCCGGAAATTAAAAGCACGCTACCAAGCGATGAAAGCACGGCTCCCGGATATGCATTATCTCAGCTTGTTTTGTATTTTCTTAAGGTAGGGGCAATTGGTTTTGGTGGCCCGGCTGCGTTGGTGGGCTACATGCGGCGCGACCTGGTAGAGCAACGTCAATGGATATCAGCAGCGGATTACAATGAGGGTATGGCATTAGCGCAACTCGCACCGGGGCCTTTAGCCGCCCAGCTTGGCATTTATATGGGATATGTGCATTATCGCATATTAGGAGCCACACTCGCCGGTCTGGCTTTTGTATTGCCTTCTTTCCTGATGGTAGTTGCCTTGGGATTTTTTTATGTTCAATCCGGAGGCTTGCCCTGGATGCAGGCCGTTTTTTATGGGATTGGCGCTGCTGTTATCGGGATTATTGCTATGAGCAGTTACAAACTGGTCACTAAAACAATTAAAAAAAACTGGTTACTGTGGGGCATTTTTACAGTGTCTGCAACAGTAACCTTTATCCGGGAGGAAGAAAACCTTTGGTTAATACTGGCCGCTGGTATAATTGTGTGGTTGGTAAAAGCGCCCCCTAAATCTTTCAAACTTGCCAGTAATGCAATCAGCCCGTTAATTTTATTACAAATCACAGGCTCGATCAGCACTAACAGCAAGCTCACTACTATGGGGTGGTTTTTCCTGAAAGCCGGGACTTTTGTATTTGGCAGTGGGCTTGCCATTGTTCCGTTCTTATACGGTGGTGTGGTAAAAGAGTACCAATGGCTGAATGAGCGTCAGTTTATGGATGCCGTAGCTGTTGCCATGATTACGCCCGGCCCCGTGGTGATTACAGTGGGTTTTATCGGATTCCTCACCGCTGGCTTTAAAGGGGCTTGTGTGGCTGCGCTGGCTACATTTTTACCGTGCTATTTATTCACTATCCTGCCAGCACCCTATTTTAAAAAGTACGGAAAACTCCCAGCCATCAAAGCTTTTGTAGACGGGGTTACGGCGGCGGCAATTGGAGCCATTGCCGGAGCGGTAATCGTGCTTGCCAAAAGACAACTCACCGACATTACTACGGTTATGATTGCTGCAATTACAATTTTATTATTGGCCCGGTTTAAAAGGCTACCGGAACCGGTAATTATACTGGCGGCGGCAGTGGCAGGTCTATTGATTAAAAATGAGTTATAAAATGAAATGACAAGCCCGAAGCGACAATATAGCCCGGCCTGCTGTAAAGTATTTTGGATAACTTTATAGACGATACAACTGAGGTGTTGAACCCGGATACTGATGATTGAATGATCAGGCCTATTTAAAGCTGATACGCATGTGAGCGTATCATTTGCTAAATAATAAAACCATCGAATTATGAAACGTTCTTTTGATCAATTCATGCTTGCAGCACTGGTGATTACCATTATTGTTACCGGTTGTAATAGCCTGGCGCAGCCCAATAACAGGAAAAATCCTGCTGCGGCAGCACAGGTAGTTCGCTGCGCCCCAGGCGGAAAACTGGACATTGCCAAAATAGGATCTATTACAGGAATGAAAGGCGTTGAAAAGAATGGTGAGTATAAAATTACCGTACCCCAAAACGACCTTAAAGTAGTAGTGGATGGTTTTAAAATCATCCCACAGATGGGATTGGGCAGTTGGGCGGCGTTTACACCCTGTGGCGACAGCGCTATGGTAATGGGTGATATTATTCTCAGCGAAACAGACGTAAAACCCGTACAACAGGAAGTGATCCGGCAAGGCTTTTCTATTACAGCCATCCATAATCACTTTGTACGCAATCATCCCAATGTGCTGTATATGCACCTCGATCGTACGGCAGATATTACCACCCTTTCAAAAGGAATAAAAGCCATTTTTGGAAAGGTTGCGGAAGTGCGTGGAGCGGACCCCAAATCCGCAAAAGCGGACAGTGTGGTTAATAAATTGAATATCGCAGAACTGGATGCTATTATCGGTTATAAAGGTGAAATGAGCAAAGGCGTTTATAAGTATACTATTAGTCGACCTGATATTCAATTAACGGAACATGGTATTCCCGTGAGCAGCTTTATGGGTTTCAATACCTGGGCTGCCTGGCAAGGCACACCGGAACAAGCCGCCGTTGCCGGAGATTTTACTATGTTGGAAAATGAAGTGGCTCCCGTAATTAAAGCCTTAGTCGAAAATGGTATTGAAGTAGTAGCCGTACACAATCACATGGTACATGAAACACCCAAGGTTTTCTTTTTGCACTATTGGGGAACGGGCAATGCGCTTCAGTTGGCAAAAGGGCTAAAGACTGCCTTGAACTGTACAAGTAAAAATGGCAAATAGACGAACCGCAAAAGTGATGTTTTTCGAAGATGACCGAAATTGAGATGAAAACGAAGATATTGTTAGTTAGTGACCTACTTTTACAATTGCCATGCCTTTATACAAATTCACCATAAAACTTAGAGACCAATTAAAGCCTATTACCGGCATACGGGAGATTACCACTCATGATATTGATGCCGTTTACCGAAACTATAAGCTAAAAGCCGAAGTAAAGTATAGTGAATACCGGGTGCAGCCTTTTGATTTGGTAATGATCAGTAAATTATCAGAGGACGGGAAAGCTTATCTATCTCAAAAGAAAAGACCGCCAGAAGAAGGATTGTAATACCTAACCAGGATCAGAGGGTAAGCCTATTTGACCTTAGCGTTTGTTAACAACATGGATGCTTGCATCAGCTCCTTTGCAGGTAGCAAAAAGCTTTTAGACAGTCCAATTTTGGGCAATCCTTCAATTGGTAAAAATGCTACATAAATGAACAAAAAATCCGCAAACACAATGTGAGTGCGGATTCTGTTGTTTTATAAGTCGGGATGACAGGATTCGAACCTGCGACCCCGTCGTCCCGAACGACGTACGCTACCGGGCTGCGCTACATCCCGAATGATTTTCCGGCGCTGCAAAAATATTATGAAAATGCTGTACCTGCAAATTCATTATTGTTTCTTCGCAGTATCTTTTGCGGGTTTCTTTTTAAGCAGATCTTTAAGGGTATTTTTTACCGCTTCTTCTGTATTTTTTTTGGTATTCTCCAGCGGCTTCCCGGAGTCGGCACTGTCTTTTTTTCCACCCAAAATTTGTTTCACAGCTTCTTCTTTCAGGTCTTTTATTACCTCATTTTTTATGGCTTTGGCAGAATCCTGCAAGGTTTTTTTAGCGCTGTCTATTTTTTGCTGAGCGAAATCTGCCGCCTGCTGCTTCATATCTGCAGCGGCGTCTCCTGCCGCTTCTTTCAGATCTGTTTTGATCTGGGGATTGCTGATGGTACCCCCCATTTTTATATTCAGGTTAATGTAATCGCTGAGCTTAACCGGGATGCCTTTACTACTGGCCTGCTGTGCCAGGTTATTGATGAGTGCGTTTCCCTGCGTACCCATCAGGCTGCGCGGCAGTTTCATGCCTATGGCATAGCTGATAGATTGATCTAACCCGTGCATGCCGCCTATTTCCATATCAATGTCCTTTACCTTTACATGAAAGGGCTGCACCAGCACTTTACCATTGGCGAACTCAAAATAAGTTTTAATATCCTTAAGCGATAGTCCGTTCAATTCCGCAACATTTAATGTTTGGGCTACTTTTTCCAAAGGAGCGAATTTTTTCAGTACACCTTCCAGCAATAATAAACTGCCCTTGCCTGTAAGGGAACTTACCACGGGAGACATATCACTTCCCAATTTACCATTCAGCGTTAGCTGGGAATTGATAACACCCGATATGAATTTTCCAATGGGCATCAGTTGCTGAACCGTATTGAATGCATAAAAAGTTTTTTCTACGCTCAGTTCTTTCACATCGTATGACAGGGAAATAGCAGGATGTTTTTTATCGTTTTTGGTAGCGTAAGAACCGTTCAAACCTATCTTCCCGTCTAATGCATCCATTTGCAGATTCTTTAATGTTACCGTTTCATCCTTAATTACTACTGTTCCTCTTAAATTATTGTAATCGGTTTTGTCGTAAGTGAGTTTATCAACATCAGCCAACAAGGTAAAAGCCACATTTTTAGGTACTGCAAATGGCTCAGCGGTAGTGGTATTGCCTGCAGCATTGCTATCGGCTGCCGGCCCAGCAGCCTGGGAACCCATAAAATCATTCAGATTTACTTTATCGGCATGTACGCTTAAATTACCGGCAACCGGTTCATTCTTCAGCGCATAGCCGATAACGTTATCAACAGATCCGTTCGCCGTGATATGCGATCCCAGGTATTCTGCTTTTAATGTATTGAGTGTAACGTTTTTGGGATTAAAAGTAAATGCAGCATCGCCTACCGTTATCCCGGAGGGATAATTTTTACTGGCATATTTCAGATCCGCTATATTTAATGTGCCTGCCATATTGATCCTGTCGTACGCTTCTTTATCAATATCGGCTTTGGTACCTTTAAAAGCAATGTTGGCAGAAAGCAGTCCCGATAATTGGGCGCCTGGTTCCAGCGTGGTAAATTGTGAAGTATTGGCCAGGTTGAATTTGCCTTTTGCACTGCCATCAAAATAAAGCGTGGTAGCAGGGTTTTTAATCAATATATTAAAATCAACGGGATCATTGCCCACTTCGATGTGAGCGGCGGGTACGTGAATAACCGTATGGTCGGCCACGCCGTCCGGGTTCTCAAATTTTATCTGGATATTACTGTTGCGAACCGGCTGTGGAAAGTCTTTGGAAGCATAGTTGAGATTGCTGATATTGATGAATCCGTTGGCAGTGAACGGACCCGGCTTTTGCCGGGAAATTACTGCCACATTTCCTTTGGCAGTGGCATCCGCGTCTATAAGCCCGGATAATTTGGTATCGCTGCTCAATTTTACAAACTGGGTTACCTGTGCAAGGTTCAATTTGCCCTTTACCGAAGCGTCAATATACTGATCGGTAACCGGTTTCTTTAACAACAATCTGAAATCAAAAGGATCATTACCGAATTCGATATGTCCTTTGGATATGTCTATCACTGTATTGTCCACAATACCATCAGGATTATCCACTTTTAAAGCTATCGCTATGTTTTTTACGGGTTGTGGCAGATCGGGATACTGGAAAAAGCCATCTTCTACATTTAGGTTAATATTAAAGGCGGGCATCTTCACCGCATTGTATTCTCCCTTTACAAAACCGTTGAATATGGCTTTGCCGCTGGTTTTTATTTTGGCAAAATCATTTTTATAAATAGCGGGAATCAATGACAACAATGTTTTAAACTCGGTGGAAGGCGCATCGAATTTAATATCCATTCCATAAGTGGTGTCATTTACAAACTGGAAATAGCCTTCAGTGGCGAGCTTCAGGTCGTTCAACGCAATATCATCCGTTTTAAAAGTATATTTATTAAGCTTGTTGTCTACCTGTATGTCAGCATTTAATGTCACTTTAGCATTTACCAGGTAAGGGATCTTTGTATAGGTAAATGAAACCGATTGTGCCGATGTTTGTGTTTGAAGCGTAAAAAGGTCGGCTGTAAAGTCGCCGCTGCCCGAATGGTTTACGTGAAAGATCTCGCTGCTCATATCACCGGGAATATCTGTATAGCTGATATAGCCATCGTTGATCGCATATTTCTTAAGCTCAACATTGAAACTGCTCTCCGCTTCAGGGCCGGAGGTGGCTGTATCGGGTTTGGCAATATCCCAGTTGGCCTTGCCTTCTTTATCAACAATAGCATGTATGCGTGGCTCATCAATGGTAACCGAATATATCTTCATTGGCCCTTTGCCAAAAAGACTCATCAGGTTCAGTGCCACATCAATTTGTTTGGCTGCAATAAGCGTATCTTTTGAAAAATCGGCTGTTCCAATTACCTGGAGGTTTTCCAGCCCCACAGCCAGCCGTGGAAAACGCCTGAACAGTGAAATATCTATGTCTTTAAAATCAACCCGGGCATTTACATTATCATTGATCTGCGTTTTGGCTATTTTTATGATCTTCCCTTTAAAAATAAACGGAAGTATAAAGGCGATGACCATCAGCGCTAGAACAACAATACCTGTTATTTTCAGAACTTTTTTTGACATGATTTTCTTTTAAATAATTTGAAGCCGAAAATAACCAATTATATTTCAGGCTATTTTAAATTTTACAAATATGACGCCAGAAAGATATCAGCGACTGATGCATGTGCTCAATAAACGCCAGAATAATCTTGCTGTTGTGCTGGAAAACGTTTTCGACCCGCATAATATATCTGCTGTGATGCGCAGTTGTGATGCAGTAGGCATACAGGATATATATGTATTGAACAGCAAAATAGCCCGGCATAAAAAATGGGGCGCAAAAAGTTCTTCCAGCGCAGCCAAATGGCTAACTATACATCAATTTACAGATACAAATGCATGCATTACTGAAATAAGAGGGAAATATGAGAAAATATTAACCACGCATTTAAGCAGCGATGCAGAAGAGATTTATGATATAGACCTTACCCGGTCTGTTGCTTTGGTTTTTGGTAATGAGCATGCCGGCGTAAGTGATGAAATAAGAGCTCTGGCAGATGGTAATTTTATTATTCCCCAGGTGGGGATTATAAAATCTTTGAATATTTCAGTGGCATGCGCTGTTACCATTTATGAAGCATACCGGCAAAAGAAAAGAGCCGGTCATTACGATCAGCGAAATTTACCGGAAGCAAGGTTCAATGGTTTGTTAAATGAATGGGGAGTTAAAGATGAAGAATGAAAAAAAGTAAAAACAACAGAAAATGGAAATAGATTAAGTTTTTGAAGGGGATTAGTTAATCAGCAGCGCATATATAGCGCCCCACCATTTTCTGTTGTTTTGCCAGTTGCAATGATTTATACGGACGGTTAAAATACATTGCCGTTCTTCCTTAGGGTATTGGATCGGGTGTTCGTTCAGGTTTGGTTTTTAACAGGATTAAGGTGTTTATCACGGATACCGGATTACCTGGATTATTGGATTCGGATATTGGACAGGATCATTGGATTTGTTACACAAAGAAAGCACTGTTCGCCCCGGTAAAAAATAGTGATTTATATAATAGACCGGTCATTCTTCTTCTACACCGCCGGAAATTTACGATGCAATGGGGCTAAGGCTTTCCCCTTAGACTGCCGCATGCTGCACAATTTTATGTATAACTGTATATAATACAATTATTTTCACATGCCGGGTAATTGAGTTCTGCGCGTATTTTTAATCATGGTTTGGTAAATCTACGTGAAACGGCCATATACTCAAAAACAACAACCGCATACTAAAAATAACTGCATTTTACTTTTAATTGATATTGGATAACAGCAGAAAGCGCTGCAAAGCATCAAATCGCCCTGAATCTGAAGATGCGGCCGGCACCCAACGAAGGAGGGCCAGCACCGCATCTGAACACAAAGCACCGGGAGCCAGATAACAAGAACCAAATGTCTGAAATCCGAAGCCATAAGTTCGAAATCCGAAGGGAAGAACCAAATCACAAATCACAAAAAACAAATAAAACTTAAATCCGAAATCTTAAGCGATACATCCGAAGAATATAACGATAAACAAAAAACGAAAAACCACAAACTTCCCGGAGTCCGAAGCAGGCTGTCAGCTACTCGTCCGCCGTGGCGGATCAGAGCCGTAAGCAAAACATCTCCGCTGATACCTGAATCTGAAAGCTAATTGCCACAACCCCAAAGCAAAAGACCTTCATTGCTGAAGGTCCTTACTGATTATAAATAGCCCCAAAACTTACCTAATTGTTGCTCTCCCTGGCTCTCCCCGTACTACGAAACTGTTGCTGCATTTCGCTTAAAGGTTTAATGTCGTACCCTTTGGGTATCTCAAAAATTTTGTCATCTATAGCAGGGTCAAGTTCCACTTTGGTTACTTCCATGTGCATTTCAAAGCCGTTGGAACGGCTCACGTCATAGCCCATAATAAAGCCCTCAATCTTATCGAGCCCGGCAATACCAAAACCACCCCTTTGCCCGCGCATACCTCTTCCAAAGCCGCCACCTGTATTTCCTGCTGCAGGATAGCCCTGTGCCATTTTAAAACCGGGCGTATACCAAACAATGGTTTCATTTGTTTCTCCCTGTCTTGACTTTGTCTTTATAATGGCTTTCTTACATTTGTACCCTGCGATTTGTTTCGTTTCATCTGTAGCAACAATTTCTGCTTCCGGGGTTATGGCATTAGAAGCATTGTTTACCGATTGCCCGCGTGCCTGCCTTACCGAATCCATACGGCGCCGTATAGCCGCTTCATCCTCTTCGGTACTGTAAAAGCCGGTTTTACGTCCCATGGCCTCTGTGAGAGTAGTGGTCTTTTTATTCTTTTTGTCAACGATTACCGTAGTATTTCCAAAATCACTTTCATTATAGGTCTTGATCATACCGCCTTTAAAGTACACTGTGCTTTTGCTTTCCATGCCTCCGGCTGCGCCAAAGCCGGTATTACCATCTTCATCTCCGCCGGGGTCTCTGTTTATGTTTTGAGGAAAAGTAATGGCTGTTATTGATTTCACAATGGCACGTTCAAATGTTTTTTGCTGAGCAAAACTTACAGGAGCGCAACAGGTAAATATAGCGACGAATATGAATAGCCTTTTCATGCGAAAAGATTGTTGATCAAAGCTACAACCTAAATGCTGCCGGCTTTGTTTTGTAAGGTTAAATAAGGTTAATAAGTTTCAAAAAAACATACGGAGCCGCCTACCCATTCCTTGTCTTTATTGTAACGAACGCCGATCATCTTTCCCTTGCTCAAACGGGCAAGGTTAATGGCTGCATGCGGGCGGGCATCGCCATCGGGCCATACGTACATTAATCTGATCTCTGCTTTGGCGGGTATATCAGGTGTTTCTATTACATCGGCATATTTTACTTTTCGTTGCAGTATCCAGTTTTCGGGGTCTTGTATTTTTTCAATATCCGCCGTTGTAATATCAATTACCACTCCCTGTCCTGCAAAAGAAAACAGGGGTTTCAACACATAGTGGTCCAAATCGGGCGGGAGCTGTTTTACCTCGTTCAAAAAAAAAGTTTTGGGTACATAGGGGTGATGAATAAAAGGAAGCGTGAACTTGCTGATGCGGTAAAACCAGTTGGGGTGAGGTATCCATTCCACATTCCATTCCCTCGTAATGTCTATGCCATTAACGGGGCGGGATTGTGTTTTCAGATCATCAAATATCAACCGGTTGTATATTCTTTTGATCTCTGTTTTTTCCCCCTTATGAATGTAAAATAATTTTTTTTCTTCGGCTATCAGTTCTGTTATACAAACCGGCTGAATGCCTGTATAATCCTGTGTACAATAAAAATCAACTTTTGTTTTTTGTTCATGCGGATTTATTTCAAGCAGCACCACATTTTCCGGCGCGTGTTTACCCAGCAACAACTTTTTTAGCATGGTCAAATAACTGGTTTGATCGTAGCCATTCAGGTAATGACTGTAATTTCCGGGTATGTCAAAATGCTTTTTTATTATTTCGGGATAGTATGCCTGAAAACCAAAGAGGCTGGGAAAGCCCTGCATTTCTATGAGTTGAGGTTCCAGTTCATTGTGTTGATTGATGCAAACACCGAAATCAAAAACGATCATGTGGCTGTGTGCGCTTTCACCCGGCACGTATTCATTTTTGGGAATAGCCTTTTCCGTTATGTTTTTAAATTCAGGATCCGTAATGATATCTATGATGCTTTCGCAGGCATCAAGCATTTTTTGAGTGAAGGGCTTATCTGCAAATACCGGGGTTTCGGCCACGCGAAATTCAATAGCGCCGGGATGAACACTATCCAGGTCTTTTAAAAATGTTTGATACCGGTCTGTAGAGAATGCTTCATTAAATGCTTTTCGCAAATGTGGTACCATTGCCCGTAAGTTTACTGGGAAGATAAATATTATATATTATACTTCCGCCGTTTGCAAATGTTCCACTGCCTGGTTAAGAAAGTTGGGCAGCACATGCGAATAAGTCCAGAGTATTTTATCCGGATCATTTAACTGTTCAATCATAGAAGCCCACTTTTCTGCTCCATGCGCGGCTATAACGCTGTTTTTCTTGTCTTCGCGTTGCAGGTACATGCTCATGCCAATGGCATCGGCTTCGGGGTGAAACTGGGTGCCGATCATATATTCATTGAAGCGAATACCCATAACCGCCCTTTCCAGCGGCACATGGGGCCTTTCTTTTTCTATGCAAAGTACAGAAGCGCCCATTTTTTTAAGCCGGTTGTGATTGGGGCTCGTTACCTGGTAATCGCGGCTGTCAACCGCATAGAAGGGGTCATTCAGCCCATCAAATACGATTTCTTCTTTGCCCTCGTTCAGCAAATGAACGGGAAATACGCCGAATGCAGTTGACCTTCTTTTGCCAACTTCGGCAAGCCGGTAATGGCGGCATATCAACTGGTAGGAATGGCAGATGAAAAAAACGTATTTTTTTTGCAGATGGCCAGGGTTATTGTTCCATGCTTCTACCTGGTTAAGCCAGTGAAAATAGGCGCTTTCCCAGGGGCTTCCCTTACTGTCTAAGGGGCTTCCCGGCCCACCACTGGAGATATAAATATCGTAAGAGATATCGGGTACTTCTAATTTTTGACGTACATCGAATTCATCCCATTCCATATCAAGGAAATTGGCTTCGCCATATTGATTCAAAATTTCCCTGATGCATCGCATGCCCTGATTAGCTACGCCTTCATATAAATCAAGTATGGCTACTCTGATGGGCTTCCTTTCCACTAACTTCATCATGCAAATGTAATATTTTTTGAAATTGTCTCTTTGCCGGAAGTAATCTTGTTATGCGGTCAGAGTGGAAATTATTTTCACCGTCCATGCGGGTTCGGGGATTTAATTTTGATGGTATTCCTATAGTTTAACATTGGCATAAAAAACGTAGTTTAGTTTAGAAAAGCACAGCCTGCTGTATACTAATAAAACAACACAACAAAAACAATTCAACATGAGTATTTTCTCACCCCAGCGAACCAACGCCAGTACCTCTCCGAACAATGTTCCGGGAGGGGATGACGGAAAACCTAAATTGCCACCCGGAAAAACCTGGTTATGGTTCCTGGGCTTATTGCTGCTAAACTATCTGCTGGTAAACATCTTGCTTCCCCAACCCGGAGCGCCCGTTAAAATTCCTTATACGCTTTTTAAGGAGGAAGTAGCAAAAGACAATGTTAAGGCCATTTACAACAAAGGAGAAACGATTACCGGGCAGTTTATTACCAGGGTAACCTATACGCCCGTGCAGCAGGATAGCACAAAGCCATCCCCCAAACCTGCTGAAGTATCAAGATTCTCCACAATCCTGCCGTCTTTTGCCGAATCGGGGCTTGAAACCCTGTTGATCAGGCACGAGGTTGAAATATTGGCCGATCCGATACAGGAAGAACCCAATCCATTGATGTCGCTTTTCTCCTTCTTTGGGCCTGCCCTGCTGCTGATTCTTTTTTATGTTTGGCTTTATCGCCGTGCGCAAAAACAGGGCGGCATGGGCATGGGCGGCATGATGGGCATTGGAAAAAGCAAAGCCAGGCGCTTCGATAAGGAAACAGAGACCAAGGTAAACTTCGACGATGTGGCAGGCATTGATGAAGCCGAGAATGAATTGGTAGAGGTTGTTGATTTTTTGCGCAACCCGCAGAAATACACCCGGCTGGGTGGTTCAGCTCCCAAAGGGGTGCTGCTGGTTGGAGCGCCGGGTACGGGAAAAACCCTGCTGGCGAGAGCCGTAGCGGGGGAGTCTGGTGTTCCGTTCTTTTCCATGAGCGGATCGGAATTTGTAGAGATGATCGTAGGTGTAGGAGCATCAAGGGTTCGTGATCTTTTTAAGCAAGCGAGGGAGCATGCTCCCGCCATTATCTTCATTGATGAAATTGATTCAATAGGCCGCTCACGCGGACAGTACCTGATGGGAGGCAACAGTGAACAGGAACAAACCCTTAACCAGATACTAACCGAGATGGATGGGTTTTCAAGCAAAGAAGGAATAATTGTACTGGCTGCCACCAATCAGCCCGATGTGCTTGATAAAGCATTACTCCGGGCAGGGCGTTTTGACCGCCGCGTTATAGTAAATTCGCCCGATAAAGCCGGACGCGCGGCCATACTCAAAGTTCACACCCGCAAAGTACCCCTTGCAGAAAATTTCAGTTTCGAAGAAATAGCTTCAGCTACTCCGGGTTTTACAGGCGCCGACCTGAAAAACCTGGTGAATGAAGCCGCCCTGCTGGCTGCGCGCAAGGAACAGGACAAAGTTTCGCAAACGAACTTCATGGATTCCCTGGAGAAAATAGTACTGGGACCAGAACGCCCAATATTGCTGAGCTATGAAGACAGGGAGCGAATTGCCTATCATGAAGGCGGCCACGCTATCCTTGGGCTGGTAGTGCCGGGCGCCGATCCGGTGAACCGGGTAAGCATTGTACCCCGCGGACAAGCGCTGGGCGTTACCTACCAGCGTCCCGACAGCGACCGCTATAATTATCCGGAAGCCTACCTGCGTGCACGGATTACCGGCATACTGGGCGGGCGTTCGGCAGAAGAAGTGGTATACGGCACCAAAACCACGGGAGCAGAAAATGATATTGAACAGGCTACCAATATTGCAAGGGGAATGGTAACGCGCTGGGGAATGAGCAATGAACTGGGAATGATTCAACTGGCACCTAAACAAAATGAATACCTTGGCGGAGGAACAGGAAGCTACGGCGCTTCTAAACCCTTTAGTGAAGAAACTGCCCGGAAAATTGATATGGAAGTAGTTCAAATCATTAACGAATGTCATGATGAAGCACGGCGTTTATTAATACAATACCGGAAGCAACTGGATGCCCTGGCTAATGCGCTATTGGAACGCGAAACCCTGGATGAACAGCAAATATTGCAGGTAACCGGTCTTCCGGCGGCGCCTCCGCTGGAAACTAAAAAATTGGAACACGAAGCATAACGGACGCCATACGCAAAAGAAATTAAACGCTTTTCCCCAGCGTTAGTGTTCCCCTTCGCCGTTATCGCGTATGCGCGATTGGGACCTGCAGCCCATACCAACCCGTCCGGCTGAGTTATCCGGGCGGGCAACAGGGGCGCAGTTAAGCGCAATAGGGTTACTACAGTTGAAGTGAGCGACGCAACGGGCGCTTAATTGCAGCACTACAGCTAAGTGCATAAACTTTGCAACCCTTATACCTTACGCCTCACAGCCTAAAGAATCTGATTGCAGAAAGCCTCCCCTGGATTTGAGATATGTTTGTTCTTTGTAATTGTTTCCCGGTGCTTTCAGAATGCGGTCTGACCTTTCTTGCGGCGGGTGCCGACCGCATTCCATCAGAATTGTTACTGCTATCTCAAAGCTGAAGGATTGCTGACAGCCCATAGCTGATCGCTCTTTACCACACCAGCTTCACAATCCTCCCGTCTTTGCCGGCAAGAAATACTGCTTTCCCGTTCTTCGCTTTGCGGCATACATGAAAGCCTTCTTCGCTGATGAGCTTCCAGTTCATCCCTCCGTCTTCCGAAACATCCACACCGGTTGTTCCGCAGCTTACCAGCTTTTTTTTAGCAATAAATTCAACGCAACTGCGGTAACCCTTTGGCGGTGTTTCCGGAATTGCCCAGGTATTGCCGCCATCTTTACTCACCGCGCAATTTTGGATTCCAATACTGTCGGCCCCAAAATCGCCTCCCACCACTACCATATGTTTTGCCGGCCTCTGTTTTTTATTGTCATATACGGCTATACTGTTTGCCCCGGTTGTTTCCCTGCCCTGCAGCAAAGGAAGATCAATTGTTTTGTTGCGGATAAACAATCGTGATACCGTTCCCCCGGTTACAAAACAGGCTTCTTTTTTGGAGAGCGGCCGTACATTGGTACCACTGGCTGCGAACATGGCTTCTCCCGGCTTAGCCATCGGGTAATTTTGCGGTGGCAAACCCTGCCAGGTATCTCCGCCATCGAAAGTTCTTGCAATAAATATTCTTCCATCTAACGGGTCGCCGATCACTATACCGCTTTGTTCGTTCCAAAATTCCATAGCATCCAAAAACATGCCCTTGCGCCTGTCTTCAAAAACCACTTTCCAGGTATTGCCGCCATCGTTGGTTTTTAAAATATAGGCCGGTTCAGCAATGCCCATAACAACAGCAGTTGCGGCATCAAAGGCTTCTATATCCCGGAAGTCTGTTTTTTCAAATCCTTTTACCTGTATCCATTTCCATGTTTTTCCACTGTCTACCGATCTGCCAACGGTTCCACCGGATCCGCCTGCCCATACTACTTTGTCATCTACCACGCTCAATCCTCTTAACGAAATTCCTGTTCCGGAGTGAAGCGTTTCAATATGCTGCGCAAAAACCAAAAAGGGCAGCAGGCAAAAAACAAACTGGGGAAAGGATTTTACGATAGGCATGTTTGCTTGTTTTTCAATTCAAGATAAAAACAAATACCGGATTGTTTTGAAGTCATGATAAAGATCAGCCGTTTTGATCAGCCGATTTTTTATCTTGCAGCCGCACATGAAAAAGTATGAAGACGAATACCGGCATAAAGGCCTGCGCCGCAAACTAATTGCTTCTTTGCAAAAAAAAGGCATTTCCGACCAGAAAGTGCTGGAAGCGATGAACAATATCCCCAGGCATTTTTTTATGGACCTGGCCTTTGACCAGATCGCATATGAAGACAGGGCCTTTCCTATTGGTGAAAAGCAAACCATTTCACAACCTTATACGGTAGCCTACCAAACCCAGTTGCTGGAAGTAAAGCCTTTTGATAAAGTATTGGAAATTGGTACCGGAAGCGCTTACCAGAGTGTGGTATTAGCTGAGCTGGGTGCGCAGGTATATACCATTGAACGGCAAAAAAAACTATTCGATGCCAACAAAAATTTTAGTTACCTGAAGAAATATCCCGGTATAAAATTTTTTTACGGTGATGGCTTTGAAGGGCTACCCACGTATGCCCCTTTTGATAAAATAATAGTAACGGCTGCAGCGCCAGAAATACCGCCAAAGCTCGCAGAGCAATTGAAAATCGGAGGCAAGATGGTTATTCCCGTTGATGAAAGCAGTTCGCAGCGCATGCTGCGGTTAACCAAAGAGGCGGATGGAACATTGTCTGAAGAAAGATTTGATTCCTTTTCTTTTGTGCCGATGCTGGGTGGTAAAACTAATGGCAACGGGCAGTAAACAGCAAAGCCACTGACGCTGAATCAATGGCTTTACAAACAATGGTTTTTCATGCGAATGCATTGCTGCTACTGCATCATATCATCTCCACCTTCAGTTCCCGTTCTGTTGTTTTTGCGTTTGAAAAGGGATACATCAAACTTGCCGAAGCGGTAAGAGAAATTAAGCCTGAATATCCGTCCGTCTCTTTTTCTCCACATATCCTGTATAAACACACTGTTTTCTGAATGTGAATCGTATATGCGGGTTTTAAAGATATCGTTGGCGCTAAGGGTAATAGATGCTTTTTTATCTTTCATGAACTCTTTGCGAATGGCTATGTCTACCCCATAATTGGGATTAATATATCCCTGGGCAGCACCATTGGAGCCACCAAAGAAGCCGCCTCCCCTTCCGCCACCGCCCTGTGGTACCAGCGTGCGCGACTGATAATCTCCTGATAGCTGTATGGTGAAATTAGCGGGAAGCTTAAAATTAAAATTCATTTTTCCAAAAAAAGCCCACCGGTCGTTTATACCAATTGCCGAATCCAAACCGCTATTGTCAATACGCGCGTTGTAAAAATTAAGGTTGGTGGTTACATCCGCCCATTTGGCAAGCGGGTTTTTTGAGGTGATCTCCAATCCGTACGACCGGCTCGAATTGGCATTGATATAAGAAACAACCATGGCAGAATCCAGCTTGCCGTCTGGCAAAGGAACATTGTACTGCCTGCTTTGGTACCCGGTAATAAGATTGTTGGTTTGTTTGAAATAAGCAGAGGTGAGAAGACTATGCCCGCCGCCCAGCGATTTGCTGTAATTTAACTCAAAGGAATTGGTGAATTCAGGTTTTAATGCCGGGTTACCCACGCGTATATTCAGCAGATCTGATACATCATAGTATGGGATCTGCTGCCAGAAGTTGGGACGGTTAATGCGGCGCGAATAATTCAACTGCAGATCCTGCCCGGGGCTTAAGGTTTGCGTTACAAATACACTCGGAAAAAATTGTATGGCATAATTGTTTGAAAAACTTTCACCGGTACTGATGAGTGTACCTTTGTATTGCGAACTTTCTGCCCTCAGTCCCAACTGGTACGAAAAATTTTCGCCTAATTTATTGGAATAGGTGGAATATGCCGCATAAACCTGGTCGGTGTACTTATAATTGGAACTGGCTGACGGAATAACAACAAACTTATTCAGGTCATAATTGAAGGCCGAATTTTCATTAATGTTTTTATTGTCTCTTACAGCAGCGCGCAATCCGCTTTCAAACTTTCCTTTTCCAACAGGGGTGGTATAATCCGACTGAACCGTCCAGAATGTGCTGTTCCCGGAGGAAGTGAGCCGCTGCAGGGCGGGATCGCCCAAAATGCTTCCGTTGGTATTGTAATATTGCGTGGTATAATCGCCGCTGCCCGAATTGGAACTGCTGTTGTAATTAAAGTCGGCAGTAAGTTCACGTCCCTGTTTGGGAAAGAGGTGCTTGTACCCCAGGGCGGGTCCAAAGTTTTTGAAATTGCGCTTATTTATCGTTGTTCGTATAGCATCCTGCGTTCTTACCGGCGATGACATGGTGTCTATATGTATGTTGTCGACCTGGCTGCTGTTGAACGCTCCATTGGGCAGCGACATAGAAAGCGTAAATGAGTTCCGGTTATCCATCAGGTAATCAAACCCTATTCTTCCAAATAAAAATTGACCCGTATTGGTGGAATTGCTGGATTGGTTGAGAATAGTATTTTGCAACTTGTTTGCGTAAAGGTTCTCGCGGTAGGTATTTCCTTCACTCAAACTTTTACGCTGGTGCAAATTTAATCCCAGGAAAAAGTTGAACTTACCCTGCTTTACATTGATATCGCCACCGAGATTTATTTTCCCCCTTGAGTCAATGCCGGCCCTGATGTTTCCATTGTAACCGGCTTTGCGATTTTTCTTAAGCACCACATTCAAAATCCCTGCGGTTCCGCCCGATGCGTCAAATTTGGCCGAAGGGTTGGTAATGATTTCCACACTTTCTATAGCATCTGCGGGAATCTGGTCTAAAGTAAGCGTGGTTGGGCGTCCGTCAACAAATATGGTAGGCGGTGCATTGCGCAGGGTAACATTGCCATCAATATCAACATTAACGCCCGGCACGTTCTTCATGATCTCCGTGGCAGTTTGCCCTGTGGTAGTGATGTTTTTGTCTACATTGAATATCTTCCTGTCAACCCCCATCTGGAACATGGGTTTTGTAGCAACTACTGTTACTTCCCCCAGTTGCTGAATGTCGGGTTCCAGCTTCAGGTTACCGAGGTCTTTGTCTAAGTTGCGGGGCTCAAATTTAATGGCCTGCTCAAAAGGGGTGTAACCAATGGCCGTTACAGTAAGCCGGAACTGACCCATTACAGGCAGGTTTTCAAGGCTAAACTCACCTTTTGCTGTAGTAAGCTGCCCCGCGATGGTAACATCCTTTTTTTGACCAGATGCTGAATCGGTTTTGGATTGAATAAGCAGTACGGAAGCTGCCTCAATACCTTTGTTGGTGGACTGGTCAACAATTTTTCCATAAAACCTTCCAGATGCATTCATAGCCTGCCCTCCCCTATTGGCGCCGCGGGGAACCTGGGCAAACAAACCAACAGAAAGCATACAAAAAATAAAGGATAAAACTGATTTCATTGATTGTGTTTTTATCGGCAGTTATCATTTGATACAATGAAATTTTATTATATCAATGATCTGCCATTTTTTTGAAATTCAAAATTCAGGGTATTGAGCCGTTGCTTTAACACATTGGTATCAATGGCAAAAATAAGCCTATAAAAGGGTGTTGGTAAAGGTTTTAGGTTAATGAACGTTAAAGGTATTTTGCTTGCCGGCCTAAACCGTGATAACCGATTCTTTTGTGCTTTTCGAGCAGACGAGGAAAGATCCATCCGCCCGCACATTAAAGTTGGAAATGGTAGTATTGAAATTTTGCATCCATCTATTTTTCTTCTATTTTTGCAGCCTTAATAAACGGTGGCTGTAGCTCAGCTGGTTAGAGCATCAGATTGTGGTTCTGAGGGTCGTGGGTTCGAGCCCCATTAGCCACCCAGTAACAAAAAACCATCATATTTTGGTGAAAGCGGTATACTCTGTATGCCGCTTTTGTTTTTTTTGAGCTGTTTAACCTTTAAAAATGCTGCAGATGCAATAAAACAACTTTTTTGCCCTTCATGTATATTTTACAAATCCTTGGCTAATTCATTTAAATAACCGGCAACATAACTGTATTATTTCCGTTATTTTTGATTATGCAAAAAGTGTTGAAGCTTATGTTTAATAAAAAATCTTTGCCAGTAGTACTGGTTATTTTTGCCGTGGGTATTTTCGCGGCATTCCAAACCATAGGTTTAGGCAATCCGCCAACCAAATATGAAAAAATTATTCGACAGGTAGGTATAATGCTTGAACAGGGTCATTATAGCCCCAAAAAAATTGATGATAATTTTTCAAAGGAAGTTTTTTCAAAATACTTAGAAGCGATTGATCCTGAAAAACAGATATTTTTAAAATCTGATGTAGAGCAACTGAAACAGTTTGAAAATAAAATTGACGATGAAATACATGGCTCTCCATTGCAGTCTTTCCAGGCTGTTAGCGATGTTTACGGTAAAAGGTTAATGGAATATTTATCATCTTACAAAGAAATATTAAGTAAGCCCTTTGACTTTAGTACCGATGAAGCACTGGTAGACGATAAAGACAAAATGGATTTCGCTGTCAACGAAAAAGAACGAAAGGAAATCTGGAGAAAACGTTTAAAATACCAGGTCCTTGTAAGGTATGCCGACCTGATTGCCACGAATGAAAAAAATAAAGGACAAAAAGATTATAAGTCCAGAACCAACGCGGATATGGAAAAAGAAGCAAGGGAAAAAGTGCTTCAATCCACTAACCGAATAGCAGAGCGGCTTAAAAATAAATTTACCGAAGAAGACCGGTTTAATGAGTTTGTAAATACCATTACGTCGTGCATGGATCCGCACACCACTTTTTTCCCTCCCATCGAAAAAAGATCTTTCGATGAACAGATGAGCGGCAGGTTTTATGGTATCGGCGCTTCGTTGCGGCAGGAAGAAGGGAACATAAAGATCATGACTTTGGTAGCAGGCAGTCCTGCATGGAAATCGGGACAGATACAGGTTGGCGATATTATTATTAAGGTAGCGCAGGGCAACGAAGAGCCGCAGGATATGGCGGGATATGATACGGAAGATGCCGTTAAGATCATACGCGGAAAGAAAGGGACTGAAGTGAAATTAACATTAAAGAAGACCGATGGCACCACAAAAGTAGTGTCGCTGATACGGGATGAAATAGTGCTGGATGAAACTTTTGCCAGGAGCGCTATTGTGAACGAGGGATCCCGGAAAATCGGGTATATATACCTTCCGGAATTTTATGCTGATTGGGAGCGCCCAAATGGTGCAAAGAGCGCCGAGGATGTAGCAAAGGAAATTCAAAAACTGAAAGCAGAAAATATAGATGGTATTATTATGGACCTGCGCAATAACGGGGGAGGATCGTTATTCGATGTAATACAAATGGTAGGTTTATTTATTGACGAAGGGCCCGTTGTGCAGGTAAAAGACAGGCAGGGAACTCCCTCGGTTTTGCGCGACAAGGATAAAGGGGTTTTATATGACGGACCTTTGGCTGTTATGGTAAATGAATTCAGCGCTTCCGCTTCTGAAATTTTTGCCGCTGCTATACAGGATTACAAACGGGGCGTTATTATTGGCAGCACATCCACCTATGGCAAAGGAACGGTGCAGCGAAATATAGGACTGGACGGCGGCCGCAGCGGACTTTTGGCTTCCGCCGAAGACGCAGCCGCTAACCTCGGAACAGTGAAATTAACCTTACAAAAGTTTTACAGGATCAATGGCGGCTCCACCCAGCTCAAAGGTGTAACGCCTGATATTGTACTGCCCGACCAGTTTGAATATCTCCAGTTTCGTGAAAAAGACAATCCCGATGCATTGCAATGGGATGAGATCGCAAAAGCAAAATACACGCCATGGAGCAATGGTGCAGATATTGTGACCATTAGAAAGACAGGAGAAGAAAGAATAAAAAATGATACCGTTTTCGAACAAATCAAAGCAAATACGCAACTGCTGTCCGAATTGAATGACAAAGTGTACACACTCAACCTTAAAAAATACCAGCAGGAACAAAAAGAAATAAGAGACATTGTTAAGCAAATTGATAAACTCACCAAAGCGGATAAAGCCAACCCGGTTGAGTTGCTTCCGTCTGATGTTGCCCGGTTTTCAAATGATGAAGCGAAACAGGAAAGGCAGCAGCAATGGCTTAAAAATTTGAAGTCTGATATTTATCTCAATGAAACAGTAAGTATCGTAAATAACATTATCAGCAAGAATGCGATTGTAAGGTCAAAGTGAGATGCCGCCAACAGCCAAACATAACACATAAGCACAGTAGACGCATAGGAACACAGAAGAAAGGTTTATGCACGGCTATGTACCTGTATTTCTATGTGCTAAAGAATGAAAACGAACACATGTGCAGTGGATCTGTAAGAATGCGCGTTTTCTCCTTTTAGTATTTATAATTACCAGGGCAGTGAAAAGGTTTTTACATAAGTGAAACATTTCATAGCCTCAATTACGCCTTCTTTTATGCCCAGTCCCGAATCTTTTATACCTCCGAAGGGTGAGCTTTCGATACGGTAACCCGGTACTTCATTGATGTTTACTGTGCCTACTTTTAATTCCTTTATAAAGCGGAGTGCATAATCCATATTGTGGGTTACAATGCCGGAAGACAGTCCATATGCAGTAGAATTTGATAAAGCGATGGCATCGTCAATATCCTTAAAAGTTAAGATCGGCGCCAGGGGGCCGAAAGACTCATGCACCACCATCTCCGCGTCACGCGGCACATCGGTAATAACAGTGGGTTCCAGCAAAGCTCCTTTGCGTTTTCCGCCCGATACTATTTTTGCCCCCAGTTGTACTGCTTTGTTCACTACACCTTCTAAGTAAATGGCGGCAGCTTCATCAATCACTGTGCCTACCCGTGTTTCGGGGTTTGCAGGATCGCCACAGGTATATTCTTTTGTTTTTTGAAGGAATTTTTCAAGGAATGCATCTTTTATTTTTTCGTGGATCAATATTCTTTTTACAGCGGTGCAACGTTGTCCGCTGTTGCGAAAAGATCCTTCGGCGGCAAGGTGAACAGCAGTATCCAAATCCGCGTCTTCCATAATAATAAGCGGATCATTTCCGCCCAATTCCAGTATTACTTTCTTGTACCCTGCAGATGCTGCAATTCGTTTGCCCACAGCTACACTTCCTGTAAAGGAAACAATATCAATACGCGGATCTTTTACCAGGGGTTCTGCTATCTCATTGGTTGGCCCCAGCAGGGTGCTGAGCATATAATGGGGTAACCCGGCTTCATACAATAATTCGGTGAGCAGTATGGCGGTAAGCGGCGTTTTTTCGGAAGGCTTTAATATTACCGGTGTGCCCACAGCCAAAGCCGGCGCCAGCTTATGCACTACCTGGTTTAGCGGATGGTTAAATGGGGTAATGCATGCAGCAAGCGCAAGCGGCTCCCTGAGGGTGAATATTTTTCTTGCTTTTCCCTGTGGCGAAATATCGCAGGAAAATATTTGTCCATCGTCTTTTAAGCTTTCCATTGCTGCAAAAAGCAGCACGTCATGCGCCCGGCCTGTTTCATAATTTGCTTCACGTATAGCCAGTCCCGATTCCGCGCTTATGGTTTGAGCAAAGCGTTCCCTGCGTTCTACCAGCAAATGCCGTGCTTTATCCAGTATACTGAAACGATCGTAGCGGGTAAGTTTTTTTCCTCCTTTCAATGCTGCTGTTATTGCCTGCTCAACATGCGAAGCAGTAGCCAAAGTAACAGTGCCCACTACACGATTGTCATAAGGGCTTTTCACTTCAAGAACCGAATCACTTTGTACAGGGGTTCCTGCAACATAACACGTCATTGTCATATCAACTGGTTTTAATCGTTAATTATCGGGTACCATTTACAGTAAAATCAAATACATCAAAATTCCTGGGATCGCCCCATGCCTTCATTTGGTAAGCAGCATTAAGGGGGTGTGAAATAATAAGCGGAACCATTTCTTCATATCTTCCGCCGTGCGACCGTAATGTTCCGTCTAATGCCGACAGGTTGTGGTACTGCGGGCGGCGGCCTACTACCACATCTCTTGCAGAAAGTACTACCAGGTCGCCGGTACGGTCTTCGGGCTGCTCCAGCAAACGGGTGGCGGTGGCTTTATCGTGTACTTCGGTTATACCAGGTTGTAAGGATAACCAGCTTTTTACTTCATTTAGTTTTTGTTTATCACTAAGGTGCACTACTACATACGATCCCAATGCACCGTGATGTTTAACATAAGGATCGGTTATGGGGCAGATTACCCTGAAGCCTTTACCAAACTCCGCTTCCAGCATATCTTCCACGAACAAAACGTTAGGCTCCCCGTTTGCCTTTACCTTGGGGTTCATTCCATGGTCGGCAGTTGCGCCCACAATCGCTCCGGCCTGCACCAGCTTCCCGATCTCAGCATCCATTTGTTCGTAAAATGCCAGCGATGCTTCGGTTTCGGGTGCGTAAGTGTGCTGCATATAGTCGGTAAGCGACAAATAAAGGAAATCTGCCAGTCCCTTTTGTATGAGGGCAACCCCTGCACGCAATACAAACAAACTGGCATCGGCACTATAAATAGCTGGTGTAACATAGCCTACTATCTTTTCGGCATCATCCAGTCCGTGTGTTTCTTTTTTTGCCAGGTTGGCTTTTTCGGCCGAAAAAGCAATACCGTTTAATTTATAGGATAGAATATCACGAAGCTTTTCTTTGGCAGTTACCACCGCCACTTTACGTCCGGCATTGGCTGCCGCAGCCAGAATGGTTTCGGCACGCAGGTATTCCGATGAATTCATCATCACTTCCTGGTCTTTTTCCGCATCGTAAAAAAAGTTACCACATATACCATGCACAGCAGGGGAAACACCGGTTACAATAGAAGAATTGTTGACATTCGTAAAGGAAGGCAGGGCACCACGGACCATTCCGCGAAACCCGGTTTTGCTCATTTGCTGCAAATTGGGTAAACGACCATGGGCAGCTGTAATATCAAGGTATTCATCTGCAGAACCGTCAATACAAATAACTACAATAGGTTTGGCCGGAGGATTGAAGGTGATACCGTTAACGGAAAAGGAAGCCGTTGAAATAGAAGACATATAAAATGTTTATAAATACTAAATAAAGATATAGCAAAATTAAACATTTTCTTGTCATTGTCTCTATTAGTTTTTTATACCGGCAAAAATATAAGGCGGCAGGCAGGTACCGGTGCTTAAAAGTTATTATTTTTACTTCCGGTTATAAAGAAATATATAACAAGCATCAGTGCATCTGTGTTGCCGATGTTAGATGGTTTATGGGGAAGTCTTCCGTCAAAAAAAAGTGAATCTCCTTCTTCCAGTACATATTTATCTTCTTCAATCTGGTATTCTACTCTTCCTTTAATAATATATTTATATTCGTAAGCATCTGTTTTAATCATTTGTGTGCGTCGTGCACCTTTTTTCAATTCAAGTAAAATAGTATCTACCGGCCCGCCATCCATATTGCGGGTTAATATTCTTTTATATTTAAAGCCTTTGGCTGGTTCTTTTTCAAACGGCTGGTAGTCTGCCGTACTTTTGATAATAACTTTTTGCTGCCCTTCTTTGCTGTGACTGATATCTTCAAAAAAGTCCTTCAGATCAATGTTCAATGCCAGAACAATATTCATCAATACCGGGAGGGACGGTACTGTACGGTTGTTTTCAATTTGAGAGATCAACCCCTTGCTTACCTGGGCTTTGGTGGCCAGTTCCTGTACTGTTTTTTTTTGTGTTTTCCGGGTTTCTTTAATTTTATTACTGATCTGGATGAGTACGTCTTCCTGCATTAGAATCGTTTTTCTGCAATTGAATAATAGGCAATAGGCAAAGATAATATTAAGCTTTTTTTTTAAATCCGAAAGTAAAAATCGAAAATCCGAAGGGTTGTAAGCGGCGAGTCTATCAGCTATGAGTAAAAGGAGTAGTCATCCTGTCGTTAGTAGTTTTCCACCGATAGCTGAAGGCTGACGGCTGATAGCTTTCATTTTTAATAGTTTTTGTACCTTTCTGCACTTACTTACCTGAAATTAAATATTCTTCATTTTAACAAACGCATAGCTTATGCCTTTATTGGTAATTGTACGACACGGACAATCGCAATGGAACCTTGAAAACAGGTTCACCGGTAACAAAGATGTGCCACTTACAGAACTGGGCCGGGAGGAGGCGCACGTGGCGGGGAAAAAGCTTAAAAACATTGTGTTCGATCATGCGTTTACTTCGTTGCTTGAGCGGGCAAATGAAACGCTTACTATTATACTTGGGGAAATTGACCAGGCAGAATTGCCTATTATAAAGAACAGCGCCTTGAATGAAAGGAATTATGGCGACTTGCAGGGGCTCAATAAAACCAGTACTACAGAAAAATATGGTTTGCAGCAGGTAGACCTCTGGCGTCGCGGGTATGATGAACGACCACCGGGTGGTGAAAGCCTAAAGGATACCGCCACAAGGGTTATCCCTTTCTACCAGCAGGAAATTGAACCTTTGTTAATAGCCGATAAAAATATACTGGTAGTAGCCCATGGTAACAGCTTAAGGGCACTGATGATGTATCTTGAAAAAATAAGCCCTGAAAATATTATCAGTGTTAATATTCCAACAGGGGTACCCCGCGTGTATACTTTCAGCAGCCACCTGAAACTGGTAGATGCCTTGTATGTTTAGCTGTGAGCCATGAGCCGTCAGCTTTGGGCTATCAGCAGTGAGCTATGAGCTTTGAGCGGTCAGCCGAGCAGTGGGGTTAGGATATCCCATTAATTACTCAACCCATCAACTATGCCTGCTATTTTTTACTTTCTTTAGCCCAGGTATCTTTCAAGGTGACGGTTCTGTTGAATACCAGCTTTCCGGGCGCTGAATGGGTATCGGGCGTAAAATAACCCTTGCGTATAAACTGAAATTTTTCTCCTTCAACAGCATCTTTCAACGCGGTTTCAATGTACGCTTTTTTAACAATCTGAAGCGAGTTTGGGTTGATATATGAAGTAAAATCCCCTTCTTCAGCAGCAGGGTTTTCTACTGTAAACAACCTGTCGTATAGTCTTACTTCCGCTTCTGCTGCATGCGCTACGCTTACCCAGTGAATGGTTCCTTTTGCACGTATACCAGACACATCATTACCACTTTTGCTTTCCGGGATATAGCTGCATTGGATAGCTGTAATATTGCCCTCATCATCCTTAATAAAATCATCGCATTTTACGATATATGCGCTTTTAAGGCGGACCAGGGCGCCAGGCGCCAGGCGGAACCATTTTTTGGCAGGTGTTTCCATAAAATCTTCCCGCTCTATCCACAATTCACCTGAAAAAACAACAGGTCTGGTTCCACCATTATTCTCTGCTTCAGGATTATTTTCACTGAATACTTCTTCTGTTTGACCTGCAGGATAATTGGTGATGATTAACTTTACCGGATCCAGCACAGCCATGCGGCGAATGGCAATTTTATTAAGATGTTCTCTTACGCAATATTCCAGCAAACTCATATCCACCAGGTTCTCTCTTTTAGCTATACCTATCCGGGTGCAAAAATCACGTATACTTTCGGGAGTAAACCCCCTGCGGCGCATACCGCTAATGGTTGTCATACGGGGGTCATCCCACCCGTCTACATGATTTTCATTCACCAGTTGCAGCAATTTTCTTTTGCTGGTTATGGTATAGGTTAAATTGCGACGGGCAAATTCATATTGTTTAGAAGGAAATATCTCCAATTTTTCAATCAGCCAGTCGTACAATTCCCGGTGCGGTACAAATTCAAGTGTACAAAGGGAATGGGTAACATTTTCAATACTGTCGCTTTGGCCATGCGCAAAATCATACATGGGGTAAATGCACCATTCGTTGCCGGTGCGGTGATGATGTGCATGTTTGATGCGGTATAAAACAGGGTCGCGCATGAGCATATTGATATGAGCCATGTCAATTTTAGCCCTTAGCGTTTTACTGCCATCCTTAAACGCTCCCTTTTTCATGCTTTCAAACAGGTCCAGGTTTTCCTGAACCGTGCGGTCGCGGTATGGACTGTTTCTTCCGGGTTCTGTAGGGGTTCCCTTTAAAGCGGCTATTTCTTCGGAACTGCTGTCGTCAACATAAGCCAGTCCTTTTTTGATAAGATCAATGGCAAACTGGTAAAGCGCTTCAAAATAGTCGGAGGCATACAATTCATGCTTCCATTGAAAACCCAGCCATTTTACATCTTCTTTAATACTATCTACGTATTCGGTTTCTTCCGTTACCGGGTTGGTGTCGTCAAAACGGAGATTGGTATACCCGCCGTATTTTTCCGTTAATCCAAAATTCAGACAAATACTGGAAGCATGCCCTATATGAAGATAGCCATTGGGTTCGGGCGGAAAGCGGGTAACGATCTGCGTGTACTTACCGTTTCTTAAATCTTCTTCAACAATATCCTCAATAAAATTGAGTCCTTTTTCTTCAGTCATTGCTACTGTATTCGTTTAGGGCACAAATGTAAGTGTTCGTGAAGGAAGTTAAACCGGTAAGGCAGCTTAAAACATAGATTTTATACATCTGTCGCCACCAGGATAGCAAGGATGAACTTCAGCCAGACCGCAATGATCTTCCACAAGCGTGTCGTTTTGCCACTAAAATCCTAATCCGGACTGCGAAAGCCGGGTACAAATCCCGGGTAGCAGGCGTATATTTATTGCATTTGAGGTAATTTCGCCGGAATACCACCGAAACAGGCAAAATCTTTTTTGATATTAATGATATTTTACGGAACTTTGCCGTCCCAAAAAAATAGGATTATGGCAAGAGTATGTCAGGTTACAGGAAAAGTTCCCATAACAGGAAATCGTGTATCGCACTCGAATATAAAAACAAAGCGCAGGTTTTTACCCAATCTGCAAACCAAACGTTTTTTCCTGGCAGAAGAAGACAGGTGGATCACCCTTAAAACTTCTACGGAAGGGTTAAGAACCATTAATAAAAAAGGGTTGTATACTATAGTAAAGGAACTGCGGGCGCAGGGAGAAAAAATCTGATAACAATTTAAAATTTATAAGCAATGGCTAAGAAAGGTAACAGGGTACAGGTGATTCTGGAGTGTACTGAACACAAAAACAGTGGTCAGGCAGGAACCAGCCGTTACATCACTACAAAAAATAAAAAGAATACTCCTGAACGCTTAGAATTAAAAAAATTTAATCCTATTTTAAAAAAGGTTACCGTTCACAAAGAGATCAAATAATACCACTGTGTTGCCTGTGAATGTTTGGTCAAGCTTTCACAGGTTTACAGTTTAATTTAAAAAAGTTCAAAACAGAATTATGGCAAAAGCAGCTAAAACCGCTATAAAGGCAAAGGACCAGAAGTCTGCTGCCGACTCAAAGAACTGGACAAAAGTGGTACGTGCGGTACGTAGCCCTAAATCCGGAGCATATACTTTTAAAGAATCTATCGTGCATAAGGATAAAATTAAAGAATTCCTGGCTCAGAAATAAACGGGTGCTGGTAGGAGCAGGTAAAGAGCTGTCACGATACTGTCGCGATGGCTTTTGTTATTTTAAGTAATTGCATGGATAATATTATTCATATACGCAGGGCCACTAAAGAAGATTCTCCGGTTATTGCGCAACTGGCGAAAAAAACGTTCACCGAAACCTATTCGGAAATCAGTAGCCATGCCGCGGTTCAGGAGTATGTAGAAAAAAAGATTTCACCGGAAAACATCAGGGAGGAACTGGTTAACCCGCTTTCCTGCTTTTATATTGGTTTTATTAATGATGAGCCGGTAGCGTTTACCAAACTTCGGTACGACAGGATGGCGAAAGGGCTACCGGGTAAAAAGGGAATAGAAGTAGAGCGGATATATGTTTTGAAAGAACACCAGGGGGTGAAAGTGGGTAAGGAGATGATGGAAAAATGCAGGCAGGTTGCCCTTCGTGAAAAATTTGATATCATATGGCTGCAGGTGTGGCAGCACAATCATAAAGCCATTCAGTTTTATCAAAAGGCAGGATTTGTTGTGTATGAAACAGCCCTATTCAGTTATGGAAAAGATATGGAACAGGATGATTTTTTAATGCGTTTGGATCTTTATTATTAGCAATCAGCCGTCAGCCATAAGCTTTCAGATCAGCCAGGGATATGTTGAGACAGACATGCGATGCAGACAGAACATTAGGAGATTTGAGATCCGCCCCGGCGGACAGGTTTGAAATTTGTTCGGAGCTTGTGATCTGCCATGACGGGCAAGTTTGGTTTTTGTGTTTTGCTTTTTGGTTCTTACTGTATTCTTTCGGATTTCATATTTCAGGCTTCGGATTTTAAATCTGTTACGAGCATTTTATTGTTGACGGTATTAAATTGATATTATGGGATTTTTCGGAAAACTATTCGGTAAAAAAGAAAAGGAGAGCTTAGATGAAGGCCTGCAAAAAACGAAGGAAAGTTTTTTATCCAAAATAACCAAAGCCATTGCGGGCAAGAGTACTGTTGACGAGGAAGTGCTGGATGAGTTGGAAGAAGCACTCATCACGGCTGATGTAGGATTAGACACTACTGTTAAGATCATAGAACGTATTGAGAGCCGTGTTGCAAAAGACAAATACCTTAATACTTCGGAACTGAATTCCATTTTACAGCAGGAAATTGAAGCCATACTGGTGGCAGTGCCCGAAAAAAATGCCTACGGCTTTAATACTGAATTACCCGCAAAGCCTTATGTAATACTGGTAGTAGGTGTAAACGGCGTTGGAAAAACCACCACTATCGGTAAGCTGGCGCATAATTTCAAAAAGGCAGGTAAATCTGTGTTGCTGGGCGCCGCCGATACTTTCAGGGCTGCCGCTGTTGACCAGTTAACCATATGGAGTGAAAGAGCGGGAGTTCCCATTGTAAAAAAGGAAATGGGCAGTGACCCGGCATCAGTGGCTTTTGATACGGTAACCAGCGGGGTTTCAAGAGGCAGCGATGTAATTTTAATTGATACCGCCGGACGTTTGCATAATAAGACGCACTTAATGGAAGAATTGAGTAAAATAAAAAGGGTGATACAAAAAGTGATTCCTGAAGCGCCTCATGAAGTAATGCTGGTACTGGATGGGTCAACAGGGCAAAATGCGTTGGAACAGGCAAAGCATTTTACGGCGGCAACCGATGTTTCAGCGCTTACCATCACCAAATTAGACGGCACGGCTAAAGGGGGAGTGGTTTTGTCAATAGCCCACCAGTTTCAGATACCGGTTAAATTTATTGGCGTAGGTGAAAAAATGGAAGACCTGCTGGTATTTGATAAACATGAATTTGTGGATAGTCTTTTCAGTCTTAACCATTCAAAAAACGATTCGTAAACCGATGGTAGTTTTACAGCAATCGCCATATGTTTTATATTCCAACGGCAATGGAGATATATTTGAGGATACCTCCCTGTATGCTGTTGGCAGAACCGGCTGGGATGCAGTGGCTGTGCCGGTGGAAGACTGGATAGCATTGCCCGATGGCGGCTCCTTATACGAACTGCCCGGCCGAAGGGGTATAGGTATTGATGTGCAATCGGGAGAAATGCGTTTGTGTGAGAAAGGATGGGCTGTAGCCGCTTTTATTCCGCCGGCGCATACCGGTTTGTATTTGGCCGCGTACGAAACGCAACCCGATGCGCCGGTGTTGCCCCTGTTTTGTTACACTGCCGCGGCATGGTTTAATGACCAGTTTTATGTACCTGCCGTACGCATTGAACAGGACATCAGGCAGGAATGCAGTGGTTATGATGACACCCTTATTCATAAAGGCGTTGACACCCTGCTGCAGGCTTACCCGCATAACCGTTTGGTAAAGCATTTGGCCGAAAATTGTTGTCTCACCTACCACTGCCCCGCTGCGAGAAATTATTTTATTGGAAGATGGGAATGCCCGGTTCCATCCTCTCCCGCGTGCAACGCCAACTGCATTGGCTGTATTTCTTTTCAGCCCCAGGAAGAGAGCATACCTTCTACGCAGGATCGTCTCACTTTTAAACCCACGCCGGAAGAAATTGTAGAGTTTACCGTACCGCACCTGCAATCAGCGCCTTTTCCTTTGGTGAGTTTTGGCCAGGGTTGCGAGGGCGAACCGCTCCTGATGTGGGAAACCATAAGCAAAGCCATTGTTGAAATACGCCGGCATACTCCAAATGGAAGCATCAATATCAATACCAATGGCTCCAAACCCGCTGCCGTAAAAGCATTGTGCGAAGCAGGATTGAACAGTATAAGGGTAAGCACCAATTCGGCCCGGAAGCATATTTATGAACCCTATTACCGGCCAAATAATTATGTTTTTGAAGACATTGTGGAAAGCCTGAAAGTGGTGCACAGTTATGGAGGATGGACATCCATCAACTATTTTGTTTTTCCCGGGATGACCGACAGTGTAGAAGAATATGAAGCATTAAGGCAGTTGATCAAGGATACGGGTTTGAACATGATCCAGTGGCGTAATTTCAATATAGACCCCGACTGGTATATGGGCAAAATTGGCGCCCATGAAACCGGTGAATGTTTGGGTGTAAAACAATTGATGTCGCTGATCCGTGAAGAGTTTCCCGATTTGAAATTCGGTTATTTCAATCCTCCTATAGAAAGGATTAAGGGGAATTACGAGATGGATTTTGCGCATTGATTTTCGCAAGAACCAATATTGTTTTACCGAGATATGGAGAACTGAATTACTTTTTCTGCAAAAGCTTTTCAGGTTGATTGTTGGCCGATAATGCCAACAGTGGTAAAAAGGTAAACAACACTATCCCAAACTGCCGGGATAAGTAGGATTCTGTAAAGCCAAAGGCCAGCATGCACAAAAAAAAGATCAGGGCTGTTCTTTTTCTCCGCTTAACTATTTTGAACAGTAAGCTGATGATAATGGAAAGCAGGGAAACCAGTCCAATGACCCCGGATTCTAAAGTAGTTTGTAAATAGATATTATGACAATTATACAGGAGGTATCCTCCGCTGTTGCTTCCGTCGCCGGTGTACATATTTGTTTCTATATATTTTTTCCGTAAAAAGTTTTGTCCATCGCCGGCGCTTACGCCCAGCAACCATGCACTTTGCTCATTTAAAATTTCGGCGGTAAAGCGCCAGGTGAGCAATCTGAATTGCAGCCCGTTAAAGTATACTCCGGCATTGAATTTTTGCTTTTGAAACAATGTAGTGGCTCCATTTGTAATATCAGAAAACCTGTTTTTAACCGGGTTGTTCGTTGTTAAAAGGATGGCTACAGTAATAGTTAAGCCTGCAACAACAATAAAAAGTATTTTCTTATTTTGTTTATGGATAAGCCGGGAAAGAATAAAATAGATTATATATACAGACAAAATGCCTAAAACGATCTTAGACGATAGCAGGATGATGACCATAAAGAAGTAAACCAAAACGGATAGGATCAGCGCTTTCTTTTTATTGTGGTGAAATGTAGGTACGCCCTCCTCAATCCAGTATAGGATGCAAAACAAAAGATAAAATGAATAATATACCGCATGTTCATTAAAAGGGCTTAGCAATGCATGATAGAAGAAAACGGAGCTATCCTGTTGTTGCTGGTATATCATTAACGCCTGAAAGAGGCAATACAGGGTAGTTGTAAGCAAACACAGTGTAAATATCATCATTAAATGCCGCAGATTTACTTCTATTCTGCAGGCATTGGCGCAAAAGAAAAAGGGAATGGCTACCATACCCGCCTTTATGGAAAATTCCTTTAGGTTTTGGGTACTGTCGTTCGTGTAGAATAAGCCGGCTATATTAATTAATAAAAAGCAAAGGCAGGAAATAAAATACCCGTCTTTGAAAGCCTGTTTAAGTAAATAAGTTCTTCTGGCGTGTAAAAAAACAATAACCGCAAGCGAAATGGTAGAAATGCTGTTGACAATACGGTTAGAGAAAGCCAGGCTGATTAACGAAGCTGTTAAAAGTATAAAAATAGCCGTATTATAGTAATCAAAGCGCCCTTTTGCCGGCATCATTCTGGTTTATGAGTTACAGTTCAATATTCATTCTTGTCAAACCTACAGGAAAAAACTGACTTTTATATTTACTTCATTTTACAATTTTAATTTTCCTCCATCTCCGCCATCACTCCTGGCTAATGTATTGTGATTGTATAAGCGATGCAGATATTGTGTAATATGCTTAGATTTGGCAGTGTTTTGAAAGTTGAAATCTATGCAGCAATTACCCCTCATTTCAATCATTACTATTGTATATAACGGAGAAAAATTTATTGAAAAATGCATTCAAAGCGTATTGGAACAATCCTACTCCAACATTGAATATATTATTATTGATGGGGGTTCAACCGATCATACAGTGGATATCATAAAAAAATATGCAGATTCGATTACCACCTGGATAAGTGAAAAGGACAAAGGAATCAGCGATGCTTTCAATAAAGGATTAAAACTGGCGAAAGGTGAAGTAATAGGCATCATTAATGCTGACGACTGGTACGAACCATACACAGTTGAGAAGGTTGTTCAAAGGATTGGAGATTTCGATATTGTATATGGTGACCTCAAACTCTGGAAAAATGATAGAGTGGATTTTGTACTCCGGGGAAATCATGAATATTTAGTAAAAGAGATGACGGTCAACCATCCTACAGTTTTTGTGAAACGGGAATGTTATGAAAAATACGGGCTGTTTAATACCCATTTTAAATGTGCTATGGATTATGATTTAATGCTACGTTTTAAAGTCAATCATTGCCGCTTTAATTATATTGCGGCAGTGCTCGCTAATATGCGATGGGAAGGCTTGAGTGATACACAATGGCTGCTAGGCTGCAAGGAAACGCTTTTAATAAAAAACAAATATCTGCCATCTCAAAAATTCAGGAATCGGCTTTATTTTTATAAACATGTTCTTGCGAATGCTGTTCCCAAGGTACTTGTAAAATTAAAAATGGGATTCATAATAAAAAAATACCGTAGCGTGTTTTCCAAAGTAAAGAAGGTTTACGAATAAGCCGGTATGTATAGATTGTTCATCCGGGGACATAAAATACCAATTGAACTTTTATTGTGCTAAAAAACGAACAGTTATTATAATTTGATTATTCTTATCGTTTGTTTGTAGCTTCAAGCAGCATGTTTTCCAGCAGGTCGGTAATATGATGCCATGAATAATGCAGCTTAATTTTTTTATTATTATTGCTGAGAAAGCTATGAAAATCATTCCTCTGAATTTCTGCGTTGAGCAAACCTGTAATATCGGAAGAGCCGGAGAAATAAAATGCATCATCTCCTAAAACGCTTTTATTGAAAATATTTTCGTGTGCAATGATTAAGGCCTGCGACGCCATAGCTTCAAGAAGAGAAGGATTTGTACCTCCTACAGAGTGACCATGAAAATAAAAGTGAGAAAAATGGCGTAGATTATTCAGCAGGTTTAGATCGTATAATGCTCCCAGGAATAACGTGTTTTCGTTTTCATATTTATCTTTTAAATAAGAGCCGAAAGGACTTTTGTAATTTCCTACTAAAACCAGTTTTCTTTTTGAACGGGATGCCTGGTGTCCTATAAGTATGGTTTCAATGTTATTTTCCGGCTCCATTCGCGCTATAAGCAAATTGTAATTATGCTTCGCAAGTTTGAAAGCCGACAATGCACTTTCATCGGAACTTGTAAACAAGCTGGCTCCATAGGCGATAAAATTGGCTTCTTTTTGATAGGCATCTAAAAGATGTTGCTGTATACCCTTTGAATCAGCAATAAGATAGTCGCTGTAAATAGCGGCCCATTTCTCTGCTTTCTTCAGGAATTTTTTTACGGGGTTTGAATATTTACTTCTTTTCCATTCCAGCCCGTCCATATTCGTTATAAGAATAGATCTTTTTGGAAAAAGAAAAGTCCAAACACTACTGCTTGTATAACCTAACTGAAGAATGACGTCATAATTTCTTTTGCGGCTATCAATAATACAGTTAAGATCATAAATGAATTGTCCGAATGGGCCTGTTTTCTTTTCCGGATCAAATTTTCTAATAAGTTTCACACCTTTCCAGGATGATTCTCTGTAAGGGTGTAAAGAAGAATTATACACATATACATCATGTCCTCTTTCAGCAAGCGCCGGGGCTACAAATTCTGCAAACTGTTCAAACCCACCGTAATTATTCGGGATGCCCCTCGTTCCTATAATACCTATTTTCATATTAACTTGTGTGATCTGTTACTTCCCTGTAGGCATCAAGCGTTTTAGTTGCAGCCTGCTGCCAAGTATAGTTGTTTAAGATTTTTGTTCGTAGTTGCTCATCAAACTCAGCGGCGCATGCTTTTTCTACCGCGGAAAGAATAGAAGCAACTGAATCCGGCTCACAATACCAGGCATACTCCTCAAAATATTCTTTGGTGTCGCCCTTATTGGTGATTACAATGTTACAACCCAGCGTTGCTGCTTCTAATGTGCTTAATCCTGTTGTTTCAAACCAGCTCGCTAATACGTGTACTTTAGCTTTTCGATAATAATTCAATAAGTCTTTTTGCGGGATATTGTCAACAAAGGAAATATTTGCAGCTGCTTCTTTTTTGCAGTGGTCATAATATTCCTGTTGATTTGCAGAAGGCGATCCAATAAATACAACCTGATATTTTGTATCATTTAAAGCACGGATAACATTCAATTGATTTTTTCTGCCTTCGATCCTTCCAACGCAAATAACAAGCAACGAATCCTTGTCCGGAACATCAGGCGTTTCAAATAATTCCGGGTCAATTCCGTTTGGGATAACCCTGTAGTTGTTGCCGGTTTTATAATGAGCCTCCAGCCTGGCATATTCACTATGTGAGTTGGGTAAAAGCATTGAAGTATTGCGGATTATTTGCTGAACAGATTTTCTATGGCCCATCAATATATAAGAAGGGCTCATTATCTTTTCGTTATTGATCAATAACCTGGCAATCACTTTTATATATTCCATCGCATCGGGAGGGGTTATCCTAAAGATAATTCCTGCCAGTCCCTTCCGCATTTTTCTTTCATACTCACTGTAATCTACATAAATGGTGGAAACCACATAGGGTAGTTTTGATCTTTTGATATGAATCAAAATATCCGCGGGACGTATAATATTGAAGAAATGGATTAAGTTATACCCGGTATAATCTATTTCTTCATCGCATAGCCTGATATCTGCAGGTACGCCTTTTTTTCTTAACTGCGCTGCTGTATTTACAATTTGAATGGTGTCCCCGCCCTTATCCCTGAATAAAGTTGCCCTTGAGATAAAAAGAATTTTCACATGAATAAATTTATTGAGTAATCCCTAAACGGCTTCCCTGAGCTTACTGATACGAATCTTCACTTTATCAAATTCTTCAAAAATATCTTTATGAAAGGCTATCATCCAGATGCTGTACTCGGCAATATTCGTAATAAAACTTCCCGTAAACTGGTAGATGAATATAAACGCGAAAAGGCTTAGCCGGTAATAATTTGAATAGACCTTTGTTTTAAAGAAAAAAAATACTTCAAGGAAGATGCGCAAAAAAACACCCACTATGCCTAATGTTGCCAGCGTGTCGCCCATAGCATTTGGAATTCCAACACTTTCGGCCGTGTAAATACTGGTATTGTAAAATGTATTAAATATATCAGTTCCGATTTCCTTTACCTGTCCGAAACCGCAGCCCCACCAAATACTTTTTTGAGCCGCAATCTCCCATCCAAGATAAAACGAATCAAAGGTCCTTCCTCTAAAAGAAATGTCTTTACCCGAAAACACATTGGCTATACGAACAACAAAAACCGAGTCTTCGAAAAAGATCAGCATTATAAATATGGCAAGACAAAGGAAAACAAATACAATGAAAAAATATGACGAAACATTCTTTCCGCGAAAAAAAATACCTGCACCCCATAGAAGCGTAATCCCAAGTGAAAGCATTATGCCTAATATTACCCCAAAGGAGAGTGACAATAAAAGAGGTATAGTTAATAGCAGCAATACAGTTGTGGGGTTAGGCAATTTCAGTATGAGTAATTTAAGATAGTAATACAATGCAATAGGAACGAACAAAAGCGAATAATAGGAAGGCTCGTAGGTGAACATCTGGAGCCGTACGCTTTCAAAACCCGGAGTAATTTCATTGGTATACCAAAATTCACTTTTCAGTGATGGCATAAAGAGCATAATAAGAGCAAAGCATACAAGAGGAGCATTGATGAGGAGTATGTCCCTGTATATAAGTCGCAATGTTTTGCACTCTGTTAAAAACTGGTACACACAAAGTGAAAATACAAATGCTGAAAAAAGAACGAGAAAAGATCTCAGGTAATAAAAAAGATTTACTCCGTTTATGAGATGCACAACAACAAAAGGAATAAATATAATAAAGAAATACTTTATCAATTTGAAGATTGGAAACTTGTGCAGCCATAACAGAAGTAATGGCGTAAGTATTGTAGTATACAATAATCCATGGGGCAGCAAAAAACCGTTAAAAAAAAAGTATAACAATGCAATGGGCAGATATTTATTGATGCTGCTGTTGGTTGCCATGTTCATGTGAGGGATCGTCTCTGTATTTGATTAATTTTGCCGGAACGCCACCAAAAATACCATTTTGTTTATATGTGCCCGCAAGCACCACTGCTCCCGCTGCTATAATGCATCCCTCTTCTATTACTGCGCCATCCAGAATGGTTACTTTGGCGCCGATCCAGCAGTTTTTCCCTACGCTGATGCCCCGGTGGGAAACGCCCTGCAATCTTATGGGTTTTTCTATTTCAGTAAAAATATGATTCTCCGAATGGAAGCTTACAAAGTTTCCTATTATCGTATCGTCATCAATACTTATACCCCCGGCGCAGCCATAGAAATTATCGGAACCTAATCCTACATTATTTCCTGCACGCAACCCTTTTCCCAGATGCTGAATGTTGCCGGTACATTCAATTTTTGTGTTGTTGCCAATAGATACATTATATCCTAAAGTGATCCCGTCAACTGAAAGGGCATCAATATAGCAACGATTACCAATAGAAAGCGCTTTCCCTGCTTTAATTTTCGACCTGGCTTTTAAAGTAACTGATCTTCCTACAAAAGGTATATCGGGAGTTTGTATAAAGCAAAATATTCCTCTTATTTTCATCATTACCCTGCTCGTTATTAGCCCCAATAAATAGGAATCCGGAATCCGGTCATCAATTTTATAGGATTGTCCTTTAAGTTTTGAAATATATTTTGATATGGTCCTGGAGAACATAAGGTCAAAATTTATTCATTACTTCAATTGCTTTACTTACATCTGCTTCCGTATGATGATAAGATATTGGCAGACTTAAAGTTGTTTGATGTATTTCCTGCGCTATTGGAGTTGCATACATATCAAGTATTCCCTGCATCGCCTTTTGTTTGTTGGGTGGTACCGGGTAATGAATATCAGTTTTAATGTGGTGAGTATCCAGGTAAGCTTTTAGTTTGTCCCGCTCAGGATGCCGGACATTGTAAATGTGGTACACATCATGATAATCAATATCCCTGACTGGTTTAATGAAGTCATCTTTTAAACCTTCATGATATAAATGGGCTAATTTTCTTTTGTGGTTATTGATGTCATCCAGTTTTTTTAGTTTTACAGACAGGAGCGCTGCCTGCAATTCATCCAGCCTGGAATTGAAACCGATCAATTCATTTTGGTATTTTATTTTTGAGCCATAATTGCGAAGCGTGTTTATTGTATCTTTTAAAAATTCATCATTGGTAGTAACTGCTCCAGCATCGCCTATCGCCCCGAGGTTTTTGGTAGGATAAAAGCTAAAAGCACCGAAATCTCCAAAGCTGCCTGCTTTTGTTCCTTTAAAAGACGCGCCGTGCGCCTGTGCACAATCTTCAATAATTTTGAGATTGTATTTTCCAGCAATATTCAGTACCGCATCCATTTTACATACTTTTCCATACAGATGCACTACCAGTACAGCTCTGGTTCTTTTGGTTATTTTTTCTTCAATTTTTTGTACATCTATATTATAAGTTTGAATATCGGGTTCAACCAGTACCGGAGTCAACTGGTTATGAACAATGGCTAATATAGTGGCTATATATGTATTTGAAGGAACAATAATTTCATCGCCTTTATTAAAATTGAATGCCCGTAATGAAAGAATAAGCGCATCCAGCCCGTTCGCCAATCCACAACAGTGTGCCGCACCGCAATAGTCCGCAAATTCTTTTTCAAAAGCTTTAACCGAATTTCCAAGTATATACCATCCACTTTCCAATACCTTTTCGAAAGCTTTTTTGTAATCTTCAAAAAAGCCGGCATTTGCTTTTCCGAGGTTTTCGTATTCAATCATCATTTGTTATAGGGTTCAAAAATGTAATCATCCTGATCAAAAAATTCCGAAGCCAGTACCATCAGTATAGCGTCTGGCGTAAAATTGTACATCGTATGCCAGTCCTTTGGTTCCAGCATCAGGCATTTATTAGGTTGATCAAGTATGTAATTGTTTTCCGTTATTCCATCCGAATTGTAGATATGGCATGAGCCTTTTAAGCAAATGGCGGCCTGAATGGTTTTTTTATGCCTGTGCCCGCCTCTTTTAGATTCATCCACTCCATAGATGTAAAAAATTCTTTTTATTTCAAAAGGAATAATCTTTTCAATTACGGTTAAATTTCCTCTTTTATCCGTAAACGTTTTTAAATCCATCAAATGGGCCATAGATTATTCTTTAAATCGTTTTAAATTATAAAAGTGATAATGGTTTTTAAAGTTAAAGGATTTTATATCCAGCGAAGAGGCTTTACCGGATTTGATCAATAATAAAAGGCTTTTTATATACTGCACAAAGATTGCCCGTTTAGCAGGCGCCTTACTTCTTGCACCGCTCACATTCCAGGTTATACCCTCTTCTTTAAGCTTTTTTTCTATTTGTATTAATTGCCGGATGTATGGAATGTAAATCTGCTCTTTAACATCTTCGGTAAATTCATACAACACGCCGCTGCAGGCAACCATATCGTTGCTGTAAAATTTTAACCCGTGAAAATGATAAAATATCAACGGTACAAGGTTTTGGCCTTTTTTATTCCGTGTATAAAGTACATCGTTTTTATTGACTAAAGAATATTGTTGTATGTTCCAGGGCGCCACACCACCTCCTTCATGCTTCAGAACATGCACACCCTCAAAGCGGGTCAACCAGTCATCAAGGTATTTCTGATCTCCAAATTTGCCATCTTCGAGCCTGTCGTAACACCACTCAAGGCACCGTTCCCGCCACCATTTTAATGCAGCCATTCCGTTCCTGTTGTTTTTGAAGCACATAAATTGCACACAATACTTCCCATGTGTAGCTGATACATCATATATGCCTGTATAGTTATGCTCAGTGATCAGAACGGATGCCTCACCCATTTCATCTAAAAGAATTTTTGGATCCTGATAAAACAAAAGGTCTGCATCAATATACGTGCATGCCGGCAGATTAAACTGTTCCATACAGAAGAGCAGTACGGATGGCGTGCAGGTCCAGCAATATTCCGCGGCGTTGCGTGTGGGTTTTATTGCAAGTAACTTTTCATCCTCGAATGAACTAAGCAATATTACAGTAATGTTTGGTATGCCGGAATTATACAGGTACTCATAACATGCATCATCAAAAGCCACAATATACAGATGATAAGAAGCACAAACCCGTTGAAGCGATTCGTTTAACGCAATTCCCCTGGTTAAGTAATTTGAATTAAAAAGAGTGCAAAAATTAATCATGGATTTTAGATAAAAGCTTATTTATTTGTCGCTTTAGAACTACAAATGGAACATTCATTCTGGATGACATCATTTTTTTTAAGACCGCTGCTCTGCATTCTTTAAACAGAGGAAGGGAATGGTGCTGCATAGCCAAATCAATAATCTCGAGGGCAAAGCCATATTGTTTTTCGATTAATGCAAAAATGTACAACAGCAATATTTCCCGCGGTGCTAAAGAGGACGTATTATTATGTAAATAGGTAACTTCAGCCCATCCTGGCGTTGTTCTGATAAGCCGTTCGCTTATGAATGCTCCAAAATTTTCCGCATAATCACTGCTTAATCTTTGCGTTCCTTTTACGGTCATAGACGATAACCAAAGTCCGGCTTTTTGCATCTCCCCCATTACAGAAAAAAGTTTATCTTCTTCCTTATACGCATCTAAAATACCAGGTTCAAGCTCTGCAGCCAATACGCGGGCTTTTAGCTGAACGGGAAGACTCGTGAATAATCTTAGATCGGTGCCTTGCGTATCTGTTTTAAACCAGTCAATATAAGTAATGTTGGCCTGTTGTAATGCCGATTCAATAGTGATAGCTGGCAATTGGGATATTTTTTCAATTTTAAAAAGCTGACTAAAAATCCAGGGCTTCAACTTTTCCGTATCCGGTTCAAGCAGGCTGGAACAGAAAGGTGAAGATGTGAGGTAAAAATTTGCCTGACCCTTAGGTGTTGCCGTTACAATCCTGTTGAAAGTGATGAGTTTTTTAAACGATTTATTGGTTTGCTCGGTTATATGAAACTCCCTGTCATCCGCATCAAAAGCAATGCATATGGAATAGGGAGCAATTTCTTTCCACCTGGCATTGATCTCACCGGATGCTCCTATATCAATGAGCACAGGAGGATGTTCCAGTAATAGATCTGATTGCAGTACAGTATGAATGATTTTCACTTGTTGTTGGGTTTTAGTTTCGCCAGAAGTCCTCTATATGGAATTTTCCTCCCGTCAAGAAGTATACTGGTATTATTAAAGTATTCATTGATTATAATATAATTGGAAAGGACAGTTTCTTTTACCTTATTATAATCCAGAAACCAGCAAGGGTAAGAAGCTTCATAAATCAATGGATCCACTCTTTGTACAGAAATGCGATCATAACTCTGGTAATTAAAAGGGGTGTTATCAATTATTAAATAAGGAATTCCGGTATGCAAAAAATCTTTTAACGCTTTTAAAGGTTGCTCAAGGTAGGGTAATGTGCAGGCTATCAGCAAAACATCAGGCATTCCCCCCGCTTCAATACAGGCCTTGATAGAATAGAAAAACTTCAACTCCCCATCTTCAAAATATTCGCGCCCGCATTCAACAAAATTTTTTTGTTCAATTACGCTCCACTGTACATGCTCTAAAGTACTGAGAAATTGTTTATTCTGAAAATAGGAACTACCCAGCGAACCTCCAAAGTCAATAACGCTTAATTTACCTTTATTGCGGGCCGCTATCCACATTAGTGAAGCCAATAATGGCCAGGAATATTCAATAGTGTCAAATAAAACAGAATCGCGTTCAAAAACGGCATCTCCTTTTTTGACTTTTAAAGTTGATGTTTTAACCTTCTCAAGTATGAGTGAAGCATTATACCCGGTACTGATCTGTTTTGCTTTATCCCAACTTTTATAATCTCCGGACCAACCATACTTTGATGCGAAGATTTTCCTTAGTAATATTTTAATGCTTTCAGGAAAAGTCATGTTACTTTTATTTCTTAAATGGGCTATATCATACAAACATAATTGATTAACATACATTGTATCTTGATGAGTGGCTGCATACCCATCAGTAACTTTTATCTCGCTATCCTTTTAGAAAGGCTGAATAATCCTCCATTCTTTTTTTTGCAAGGATTTCCCAGGAATAACTGGAATACAATTTTTTTAACCCGTATTCTGCCATTTGCTTTCTTTTTTCTGCATTCTGCAATTCTATTATTTTATTGGAAAGATCTTTAGGATCGCCTTCCATAAAAAGCAGACCATTGCCTTCCACCCGATCCATTACTTTTATTTTATTGCTTAATATCAATGGGAGTCCACAGGCTAAAGCGTCAATCTGGCTTGTGGACTCCTCCCTGGGCCAAACACCTATATCCGCTGCCCAATAATATTGTGGAAGTTCATTAACCGGCACAAAAGGGGAAATAGTGCATCCCTGGTTGCTCTTTATGAAATTAATATCATTTTCGGCGCCATTACCAACAAATAATCCCTTAAAAGGAAGAGACTTCCCGTTAAGAATGCTGATTGCGCGGGCAAGGCAATGAGGGTCCTTATCCCTGGTAAATCGCCCGGTATAAATACACACAACATCGGAAGGTGTAAATCCAAATTTTAATCGCAGGTTATGCCGCAGCTTTTGTTCAGCAACAGCCAGTGGAGGGTGGAACAAATCGGTATCCACACCCAATGACTGTAATCTTATTTTATGCTCCGGAACTTTATAAACCAGGGCGGCAATCTCTTCAACATCGGGTGCAATAGCATAGCAAATTTTTGTTACAGAATTGACGAACCTTAATTTTGTATTAAAGCTATTTTTTATAATCCTTAACCGTTCTCTTATAGTTTTTTTATCTCCCTTCCAAAATACGGAAGCATGCATGTGACATTCAGTAAAAAGCAAGCGAGTATGTTTTTGACAATACTTTGCCGCCTCATATGTTGAATCCAGATCAATGTCAAAGGTTTGTATAATATCCGGATTTAATTCTTTAAGTTTTTGGTAGAGGTTTGTGATTCCAGGCAAGCCATTTTTTTTCCTGCTTTTGACATAAGGAAGCCGGTGCAAAGTATAGCCATCCACTATTTTGGTTTCACTTTCTACAATTTTAGGGCCTATGAAAGGTTCATAAACTTTAGCATAATTTGCAGCATTATAATAGACTTGTGCGGTAGAAGCAATCAGATGAACTTCGGCCCCGGCTTTTGAAAGTGCTTTGGGCAGCATGTTTTCAGAATATCCCATTCTTTCCGAATACCACGGACTGATACAAACAATCTTCATAAACCTGTTTTTTTTAAAAAAGTGGTTTGGGAAAAATGATAATTATAGGGAGAAGGCCCCGGGAAATCTTTTCTTTCCCAATGGGATTTGCCAAACTCGAAATGTTTAAAATAATAGTTCCGCTCAGAATTATCTATCACCAAGTATCCCTGGGGTTTCAATTTTTTCATACCGTGGGCAATACAGGATGGCCTGGCACGCCCGTCTATCAGGATAATGTCAAAATATTCATCCGGGTACTCATCAATTTTTTTAACATACCGCTCAAATTTTTTCCCAACAGCACTCTCATCTTCCGATATATAATCTTCAGGTTTGGCAGCAGATTTTAATGCATAATCCGGATCATCTTCCGGCTCTAAAAGAAAATAACTGACATTCCTAATTTGTCGTATTTCAAGTTCGTTTTTAATTTTTGAATACCACGCCCCGTCATGCTCAACGGATACAACCTCTTTTGTTTTGCCCGACCAGAAAAGCGTTGATCCTCCAGAGCCATACTCAAAAACGATCATTTGACTATTGATTATTTTTTTTAAAAAATGGATGGATGGAAAAGTGAGCCAGGGAATATTGTCTGTAACGGAATTTTTCCCTTCTGCAAGATGCGTTTTCCAGGCAGGAAAAAAGCGTACGATTGTCGTTAACGTGCTGAGACCAGGTTTTTGAATGAACAGCTTTACTGAGAATTTTATATAGATCCATATTTGCCGGTATACATTCATGTAAGTGTTGTTTTACTATTTGGGTTGTGCAGTAGATATTTTTGTGCCAATGATTTTACAATGATATAATAAATTAATAAATAAGAAACACTGGAAATCAGGGACGCCAGAGCCGCTCCATAAATATTCCATCTCCTGATAAAAAAATAACTGCTAAGCAAACTAACAACACAAACAAACAAACCTGTTACTGAAACGATATAGGTTTTTTGAAAATAAATCAGGTAATTACTCAGTATTGGGGTTAAAGAGGCAAAGATATTGGTAACCAGAAGGACAGGTAATATATAGGCTACCCCGTCATATTTTGATGGGATTATCCCTGTTTGGAATAAAGTAAAAAACAGGAGCCATATAGCAATGGCTATGCAAGTGAACACTATAAATAACTTTTTGAACAGTTGGCTGGTTTTAGTAAGATTTAGCTTTAAGTCTTTTTCTTTCATGAATATAGGGAGCCACGCATTCTGAACAGAAGCAAAAATTACCGGTATTATTCCCGCAAAGGAAAGGGCAAGATAATATTGCGACAGCGCCCTGAAGTCGCCATATCTTTCAAGAAAGAATTTATCGCTAAAATTAATAACAATACCCATTATGGCAGAAAGCATAATAGGAAAGCCCATCTTTAATGATTTTACAGCAATGTCTTTATCAAAACGGGGAACCATTTTTTTTACAAGGAAGCGCAAAAAGAAACAAAATAAAATAAATTCTATGGCATATGTAAAAATCAGCCGGGTATTTGCTTTATCTCCGGGAATGAAATATAAAGCACTTATAACAATTATATTTATGGCAATGATCCGCGCGAAATTATATTTCTTTATCAACCCAATCCTTTCTGCAGAATAAAAATAGTTGGTCAGCATAAATGAAAAAATAGTGGCCAACAAGGAGAAGAAAATTACAAAACGATAGCTTTGATAGTCAATAGGGTTCTGGAAAAGAAGTTTAATGAACCAATAATCAATCTTTAAAAGATATAAAGGAATAAGCACGGCACACATGGTAATAACCAGGGTTACCGATAACGTATACAGGAGTTTCCCCCTTTCCCACGGATCTTTCGAATCGTGATAAAACTTTGTTAATGGAATGTACAGCCCGAAATTCAGAACCAATGAAAAAGTGTTTAATATAGATAATATATAATTGTACAAGCCAAATTCTTCCTGGGTCATAAGCCGCAGGAAAACAGGTAAAAGAACGAAACCTGAAAGCTTTACAAAAATGTCAATGATGAGAACTGTTGAAAGTCTCTTTAAAAAAATGTTGCCCCTATAGCGTTTTATAAAACCCTTTACCTGTTGCTGTATGTTATTTATCATCCGGGTTAACGAGTTAAGTCTTTATGAGCTGAGATAGTCAATTTTTTCAAGGCTAAAAAAAGAGCCACAAAAAAACCCGTTAAAAATCCAATAAGCAGGCCTCTGAGCAGAATAGCTCTAAGTTTTTTAGATTGAGGAGTGAAAGGCGTTTTGAAGCCATCAATAACCGAAATAGCTTCACTTTTATTATTAAACCACTCTAAAATATCTTCTTTTTGGTTTGAAAGTTTTCTTGATTGTTTGTAAATGCCGGCAGGATCGAAGTCATTATTGTAAAAAGTAGCCGAAATTTTTGATGTTAGTACATAGCGGTTGTATTTTTCCTTTAAGGTGTCAAGCCTTTCCAATTCCTTTTCAATAAACAAAAGTTGATCACTGTATATTTTTTTCTGACCTTCTTTAAGATTATAAAGAAATGGAGTGCTATTGATATATTGTACGAGAGCAAGCTGCAATGTATCAACTATTTTATTGTCGGAAAGCTGCGCATTTATTTTAAAGGGCTGATTTTTTTTGGTAGAAGTGTCATTTGCCAGCGATTCATTATTTATGCTAACTGCTTCAAGTAACCCTATCTTTCGGGCCGAGTTCTCGGATATTTTTAATTCTGTTGCCAGCTTCGCATAAGATTCTGAGCCAATGAGATCGTTAAGCCCCCCGATTATCTGATGATAGGTCTTTTGCGATAATTCATTGTGCTGAACGATCATTTCCGCCTTATAATACGAGGGGGAAAACGAATAGTATGCATAGGCCGCCAGCAATCCTGCTAACATGAATAATATAAGTAAAAGAAAATATTTTTTGACCGAAGAAAAAAGAAAGGAAAGAAATGCTGCAAAAAGACTAAAGATGCTTAAAAAAATTCCCTTTATTGTCTCCGGCGATATATAATCGCCCGATTGATTATTAGAATCTGTCATGGATAATAATTCAGTCAGTTATTGATATAAGTAAAAACTGTAAAGTTATAGATTTAGTTATGGACGCAGATAACTTGCCGGATAATATCCTGCGATTCTTATAAAATATTTTAAGAATTCATGTTAAACATCCGGGACTGAGTACTCAGTAAGGAGATGTAGCTCCGATTTTTTCTTATTTGTTTAAGTATAAATACTTATGCCGTTGCTTTTTTTTTAATTTATTTCTACCGGCAAAATTTTTCTTACCAAGCAACGTTATCCAAATGCATAGTGTCAGAAAAGCGGACAGCTAAAACCTTGTGTTAGTTAGCTCAATATATTAAATGAAAATTTTTTGTGAAAGATCACAAAAAACGGAAGATTGGCTTAATTTTTTTATATGCATAGGAGTTCCACATAAATGAATTAGAAAAGCGTAGTTGCTTAGCTGAAGAGGAGTTTTGCGGGAACCTAAAAAAGAAGATCATAATGTTTGTATCAAGTGTTAAATCATTATCCTACGACCGGACTTTAGAATTAAAGAATCGTGAATCATTCCGTACTTATATACGGCAAAGAAAAAAATATCTTGTTGCAAAAAGGTCTTTTGATCTGGTATTGTCCCTTGCGGTTATCGTATTATTGCTGAGTTGGTTGCTGCCGTTAATTGCTATTCTTATTAAAATCAGTTCAAAGGGAAGCGTATTCTTTGTTCAAAAGCGGGTGGGTTTCCTCGGCCGGTCATTTAATTGCTATAAGTTTAGAACGATGGTAATGAATAAAGAGGCTGATATCAAACAGGCTGTTCAGAATGATCCGCGCATTACACGAATGGGAAAATTTTTACGCAACTCCAACCTTGATGAATTACCACAGTTCTTTAACGTTTTGATGGGCGACATGACAATCGTAGGACCACGTCCGCATATGCACAGTGATTGCCGGAATTTTTCCGAGATTGTTGATAATTATAAATTTCGCAATATTGTAAAGCCTGGTATCACCGGTTTGGCCCAGGTTAAAGGATTCCGTGGTCCTGCTAAAACCTACGAAAGCATTTTCAAACGCTACCAGTGGGATGCTTTTTATGTGAGAAATGCTAATTTTTGGATGGATTTACGTATTGTCAGAAAAACCGCGGGACAAACTTTTTCCTTTATTTATAAACTTTTAGTTCCCGGGTCTGTCGTTGAAAACCCTAAAAGGATCGGTCAGAAAGCATATCGCAGGCTTTTACTGGATATGCGGCAGCGGATGAACAGTATCATATAAAGTTAACCCGCCCAGCCCTCCCTGTCGAGGCTCCTGTATTGAATAGCTTCAGCAAGATGTTCAGCTTTAATACCGCTGCTACCTGCAAGGTCTGCAACAGTTCTTGAAACTTTAAGTATCCTGTCGTAAGCTCTTGCCGAAAGATTAAGCTTGTCCATCGCAGTTTTTAGAAGGGTTTGCCCTCCGGCATCTATACCGCATATTTCTTTGAGCATTTTACTGCTGATCTGTGCATTGCAATAAATACCTTCATACCCCATATATCTTGCGGATTGTATTTCTCTTGCCTTAATGACTCTTTCTCTTATTGAGGCAGAATCTTCACCCCCTTTTTGGGCAGCCAGTGCCGAAAACGGAACAGGCGTAACTTCCACATGCAGATCAATTCTGTCTAAGAGTGGACCGGAAATTTTATTCAGGTATTTCTGAACCGTACCCGACGGACAGGAACATTCTTTTTCGGGATGGTTATAAAAGCCGCAGGGGCATGGATTCATTGAAGCGATAAGCATAAAACTGGCCGGGAAATCTACCGCTACTTTTGCCCTGGAAATGGTTACTTTTCTTTCTTCCATAGGTTGCCGCATTACCTCCAGCACAGTTCTTTTAAATTCCGGCAATTCATCCAAAAACAGCACACCATTATGCGACAGGGATATTTCGCCTGGCTGGGGCATTCCGCCTCCGCCAACCAGCGCCGCATCGCTGATGGTATGGTGCGGAGAGCGGAAGGGACGCCGGGAAATGAGTGTGGTATTGGCGGGAAGCTTGCCCGCTACACTATGAATTTTTGTAGTTTCCAAAGCTTCCTGTAAAGTGAGCGGGGGCAATATAGAAGGCAGCCGCTTGGCCAGCATGGTTTTCCCTGCGCCGGGTGGACCGATTAATATGGCATTGTGTCCGCCGGCCGCGGTAATTTCCAACGCACGTTTGATGTTTTCCTGGCCTTTTACATCGCTAAAGTCAAACTCAAAATTATATTGCGACTGGTAAAATTCTTCTTTTGTATTAACGACCACAGGATGAAGTAACGTTTCATCTTTAAAAAAATCAATCACCTCTTTGATGTGGCTCACTCCGTATACGTTCAGGTTGTTCACCATACCCGCTTCCCTGCAATTCTGTATGGGTAGTATCAATCCTTTAAACTTTTCTTTTCTTGCTGTAATGGCAATCGGTAACGCTCCTTTAATAGGTAGAATATTTCCATCCAAACTTAATTCACCCATAATTACATACTCGGCAAGCCGTTCGGCATTGGGTAGTTGTTCACTGGCGCCCATGATAGCCAGCGCAATGGGTAAGTCAAAAGCGGTTCCGGTTTTCTTAATGTCGGCAGGGGCAAGGTTTACAATCACTTTAATACGGGGCATATAATACCCGCTATTTTTTAAAGTGCTTTCAATACGCTGTTCACTTTCCTTTACGGCATTATCGGGTAACCCAACCATGTAGAAAAATTTGCCACCGGTAATATTTACTTCCACCGTAATGGTGAGCGCTTCAACGCCATATACGGCGCTTCCGAAGGTTTTAATCATCATAAAAAAGGTTAGCGTGATGAATAGAATGAAATTACTGAAATGATTTGAGATTTAAGATTTAAGATTGATGTGGAATGCCGGTTACAAGGTTTCAACTTTTACCCGCTCACCATATCTTCGCTCTCACACTGTCTGCACGGTACATCTTATCGCCCGGCTGCACGTTAAAGGCATTGTAAAACGCGGGCATGCTCGAAACCGAACCATTTGCCCTGTATTTTGCGGGAGAATGCGGATCAAGAAGTAATCTTTCCCTTACTGTAGCATCCCTGAACTTTGAACGCCATACATTGGCAAAAGACAAAAAGAAACGCTGATCAGGAGTAAGCCCGTCTATCTTTTCATCACTTTTACCCTGGGGTGTATTTTTAAATGCTTCATAGGCTATCATCAAACCACCAATATCAGCGATATTTTCTCCTAATGTCAGGCTGCCATTTACATGCAGGCTATCCAGCATCGTATACGCATCGTACTGGTTTATCACCACTTTTGCTTTCTGTGTAAATAGTTCCGCATCCTTTTTCGTCCACCAGTCGTGGAGGTTGCCGTTTGCATCATATTGTCTGCCCTGGTCATCAAAGCCATGCGTCATCTCATGCCCGATAACCGCTCCTATAGCGCCATAGTTAATGGCGTCATCTGCGGCATAATTGAAAAAAGGTGGCTGAAGGATTCCTGCCGGAAACGCGATCTCATTAAAAGAAGGATTATAGTATGCATTTACTTCAGAAGCATTCATAAACCATTCTGTTTTGTCTACCGGCTTATCAATTTTAGCCAAATCCCTTTTAAATTCATATATCTCCAGTTGCCTGACGTTATTGAAATGATCATTCCTTTCAATTTGCACGCCGGCATAATCTTTCCACTTATCGGGGTATCCTATTTTTTTTACAAAACCATTGAGTTTGTTCAATGCTTTTTCCCTGGTACTGTCGCTCATCCAGTCTAAATTCCGTATCCTGCCTTCATATACGCGCTGCAGGTTATTTACCAGATCAAGCATTCTTTTTTTAGCATCGGCCGGGAAATATTTATTTACATACACCCTCCCCAAAAGGTCGCCTGCCAGGTTATTTACAACGCCCGTTGCCATTTTCCAGCGCACGGGCTTTTCCTGAATACCTCTTAATGTTTTTCTGTAAAATGAAAACTGCAGATCCTCGAAAGGATTTCCCAACGACGCTTCTTCTATTACGCCCAGTTTGAGTTTGTTTTTCCATACCTCCAATGGAGTAACTTTTAGTTGCCTGTTCAATTCTTTAAAGTAATCCGGCTGCCCCACCAATACGGTATCTGTGGTTGCACCGCAGGTTTCAATAAACTGATCCCAGCTTATGCCAGGCGTTAATGCACTAAGGTCCTTTACCGCGAATTTATTATAATTTTTTACCGGGTCTCTTAATTCAACCGGGGTTGAATGCGATTTGGCCAAAGCTGTTTCCAGTTCCAGAATGGCCGATGCGTTTTTTGTTGCCGTAAAGCTGTCTACGCCGATGGCTTTAAATACATTGGCAACATAATGTACAAATTCGCTACGTATATGTTTTGTTTCAGCATCATTTTTCAAATAATAATCTCTGCCGGGAAGCGATAATCCCGACTGAGAAAACTGCAGCTTATTAACCACTGCATTTTTGTCGTCGGCCCCAACATAAACACCAAACAGGTTACCTGCACCCTGGCTGTATTCGTAAGCACATTCTTTAACAATATCTGCCGCAGAAGACAATCCATCAATACGCTTCAAATCATTGGCAACGGGAGTATACCCGGCCTTGTCAATAGCCGATGAATCCATAGCGCCTGCATACAAATCGCCCATCATCTGTTCGGGCGAGCCTTTCGAAAAAGTATTGCCCGCGGCAGCTTCCTCCAGCATGGCACGCAGTTTTTTCCTGTTGTCTTCATACAATATATGAGCTGTGCCCCAGCCCGACTGGTCGTCCGGAATAACCGTGTTTTGATACCATCTACCATTGGCATACGAAAAGAAATCCTCGCCTGCCTTTACCGTTGAATCCATGCCGGCAAGATCAATAAAAGACTCGTTCTTTATTTGTGAAGATTTGTTTTTACACGATAGTAAACTTATCATGAATAATACGGATAAAACGATCCATGCTAATTTCTTAAACGCATTCATACGAATCTGTTTTCTTTTTTGAATGAAGAACTTAAAGGAAAGACAATTATATTAAAAATGCAATAGCATGCACCACAATTTTAAGATACGATTTTCATGAGCCTAACTCCTGGCGCCGAATAATAAACTGCCTATTCTGACCAAGTTGCTTCCTTCTTCAACGGCAATATGGTAATCATTGCTCATGCCCATGGACAGAGTGGTGAGTGGTAAGTGATGAGCGGTAAGTAATTTATCGTACAATGATTTGAGATAACGGAATTCTGTTCTGATGATTTCCCGGTTATCGGTTAATGAGGCCATCCCCATCAACCCTTTTACAGCTACATTGTTTAATCCCGAAAAATTTTTCAATATCTCTTTCAGTTCGTTTTCATCCAGTCCGAATTTTGTTTCTTCACGCGCTATATGCACCTGCAGCAGTACAGGAATAGTTCTGTTACACCTCGCCGCCTGTTTATTGATCTCCACCAAAAGCCTCAGGCTGTCTGTACCATGAATTAAATGAACAAAAGCTGCTATTTCCTTTACTTTATTGCGCTGGAGATGACCTATAAAATGCCAGCGGATATCATTGGGCAATTGCTTTTGCTTTTCCACAAGTTCCTGCACATAGTTTTCGCCAAAATCGCGATGGCCCAGATCATATAAAGTTTGTATGTCACCAATGGGTTTGGTTTTAGATACCGCAACCAATACTGCATTTTTACTATCCAGTTCTTTTTTTATACTTTGATATGCCTCCGTATTTACCGCCATAATTTTTTTCTTATTACGCTATCCCTATAACCCTGTACCTTGCAACCTGCAATCTCACTTCAGTATCCCTCTTCCGATCACTATCCTTTGCACTTCGCTGGTGCCTTCATATATCTGCGTAATTTTTGCATCACGCATCAGGCGTTCTACATGGTATTCTTTAACATAACCGTATCCGCCATGAATCTGCACCGCTTCCGTAGTAACCCACATGGCCGTTTCAGAAGCATATACTTTTGCCATAGAGCTGCTTAGCGTATAGTCGTCGCCATTGTCTTTTTCCCACGCCGCCCGCAAACACAATAAACGCGCGGCCTCAATACGGGTTGCCATATCTGCCAATTTAAACTGTATGGCCTGGTGATGGGCGATTTCTTTACCAAAGGCCCTGCGCTGTTTCGCATAGTCAAGAGCCCTTTCATAGGCCCCGGAAGCTATACCTAATGCCTGTGCGGCAATGCCAATGCGGCCGCCGGCCAGTGTTTTCATGGCAAAGCTAAACCCAAAGCCATCTTTGCCTATGCGGTTTTGTTTGGGCACTTTTACATCCTGGAACATTACACTGTGCGTATCACTTCCCCTGATGCCTAATTTATTTTCTTTTGCACCAACCGTTATACCCTCCGTATTCTTTTCTACTATAAAAGTATTAATACCCCTGCTGCCTTTTGATACATCCGTTTGCGCCATTACGAGGTACACGCTGGCAGTTTTGCCGTTGGTAATCCAGTTTTTGGTTCCGTTCAGTATATAGTGATCGCCTTTATCTTCGGCTACAGTATGTTGTGAGGTTGCATCACTTCCCGCTTCCGGTTCACTCAGCAAAAAAGCGCCCAGGTATAAGTTGTCGTCTTTACGGCCCTGTGCCAATGGAGTAAGGTATTGCTGCTTTTGTGCTTCGTTGCCATATTTTTCCAAACCCCAGCAAACGAGGCTGTTGTTAACGCTCATGCATACACTCACGCTTGCATCTATTTTGCTTATCTCTTCCATAGCCAGCACATAACTGATGGTATCCATACCTGCACCTCCATATTCGGGGGTGGTCATCATTCCCATAAAACCCAGTTCTGCTAATTTTAAAACCTGCGCTTCAGGAAACTGTTGTTTCTCATCTCTTTCTATTACACCCGGTAAACATTCATTTTGTGCAAAATCTCGCGCTGCTTTTTGAATCATCAATTGTTCTTCATTCAACTGGAATTGCATAGTGCTGTTATTTAAAAAAAACAAAAATACAGGAATTGAACTAACAACCGTTCACTTTTACCTTCCCGCACAAGTCACCAACTGCCTGCTACTATTTCAACAAACGCTTCGGCCATTGTAAAACAATAGTTAATGCCTGTTCATTAACAACCCGTTACAGTTGCCAGCGATATTTTGGAATTAATTATGCAGTATAATTCTATAAAAAATTACAATTATGAAAAAGATTATTCTCGCCTGTTTTATTATGCTGTTCACAGGAAGCGCCATATTCGCACAGCAAGCTCAATCCGCTCATCCGGCACAGGAAAAAACAAAGATGACTAAAAAAGAAGTGGCACATGCAAAAACACATGCTGTAAAAACAGCGGATCATCAAAAACAAACAACGGCTGCGGTTGAGGAATCTTCAGCAAAAACAACCGCTGCACCTTTAAAGAAAGATGGTACGCCGGATAAAAGGTATAAGAAACACAACCAGCATGTAAAAAAAGACGGTACCGCAGACAAAAGATTTAAAAAGAACAAGCAATAGCCGAAAGCAGGGACAGGAGGGCAACATAAAGGTTTGCTGAATACGGTTTCAGCGAGCCTTTTTTTATTGTTATGAAGCCCTCTTTTCATAAAGAGATAAAAAATACCTTTACTGCAAAATATTCACTATTGCATACTGCCCGGATTAATCTGCGACTGCAAAAGATCGTAACTGTTATAGCAGTGGTTTTATTCATTATCAAAATTATTGCATGGTACCTTACCCGGTCTGTAGCTGTGCTTACAGACGCGCTGGAAAGTACGGTTAATGTAACAGCAGGATTTATCAGCCTTTTTGGTTTATATATTGCTGCCAAACCGCGTGATGCCAATCATCCTTACGGGCATGGCAAAGCCGAATTTCTATCCGCAGCCGTAGAGGGCGCCCTGATGATGATAGCAGGTATTTTTATTATTTATGAATCCATTGATCACTTAATCTATCCGCAGGAGTTAAAAAAGTTAGACTACGGCATGCTGCTTATCGCTATCACAGCAGTTATCAATTATATAACCGGCAGCTATTGCGTAAAAACGGGAAAACGAAACAATTCCCTGGCATTGGTTGCCAGCGGCAGGCATTTGCAAAGCGATACGTGGTCTACACTGGGTATTATAGCCGGACTGATGCTCATCTGGTTTACCCACCTGCAATGGATAGATGGCGCCGTTGCTATCGGATTTTCATTCTTTATTATTTATACCGGTTACCGGATAGTAAGAAGCTCTGTTGCAGGCATAATGGATGAAGCCGATAAGGCACTCTTGGAAAGAATGGTAGCCTTACTCAATGCCAACAGGCGGGTAAACTGGATTGACCTGCACAATCTCCGTATTATTAAATACGGCAATGTGCTGCACATGGATTGCCATCTTACAGTACCCTGGTACCTTAATGTAAAGGAAGCGCATGCCGAAATGGACGCGCTTTCATTTTTAATACAAAAAGAATTCGGAGAATCGGTTGAGCTTTTTATACATGCAGATGCCTGTCTTGAATTCTCCTGCAGCATATGCCAAAAGATGGAGTGTACCGTAAGACAGCATCCATTTGAAAAAAGAATAGAATGGACCATTGATAATATTTCCCGCAATACACGCCATATGAGGGAGCGTTGATGCAAACTGCTATCAGCATTCAGCTGTGAGCTATCGGCTTTCAGGCACTCACTACTTACCAGGAAAACAATATACAGCAGACTGTGGTATTGCTCACACTTATAACCTGTGCCAGATAATGAAAATATTATTTTACATTAGCGAAAAAAAATATTCATGGCCGCACAAAAAAAAAGGATAGCTATTACGGAAGACTGGACAGTGGTGATACTGGGCTTTGCACTTATTTTTCTCGCTATCGGAGGGTTATATTTTCCTGTACCCGTATTCAAATGGAGTAATACGGAACAATTATTCAGCAACGTTTTCTCGGGGCATAATGTGTTGGAGGTCGGTGTGCAATTCTTAATTACGTTTGTGATAGCGCTGGCAGGTACATGGCTAACAGGCAGGTCTATACGAAACCTGATAATTGTATTTCCCGTTGTTTTTGTGCTCACCGTTATCGCCCTGGTTATAACGGGCAATAAAACAATGCATGACCTCAACCTCGAATCAGTGATCTTTAGTCTTGCTATAGGATTGCTGATTGGCAATACCATGAAACTGCCCAACTGGTTCAGGGAAACACTCACCACTGAAATGTTTGTAAAGATCGGACTGGTGCTGCTGGGCACCGCTATTATTTTTTCGGATGTATTAAAGGCGGGCTCCAAAGGGTTGCTGCAGGCGGTTTTGGTTGTACTGGCAGTATGGTATTTCGCTTACTGGGTTTGCAAAAAATTAAAAATTGACGATGAATTAGGTATGATGTTGTCGAGCGCAGTGTCCATCTGCGGTGTATCGGCAGCCATTGCCACTTCCGGCGCTATAAAAGGCGATCCTAAAAAATTATCGTACGTGGTTTCACTGGTACTGATCACCGCTATTCCTATGATGATCTTCATGCCTTATATTGCGTTGTATTTTGGTTTCCCGGAAGCGGTAACCGGCGCCTGGCTGGGCGGAACAATTGATACCACCGGCGCTGTAGTAGCTTCAGGGACGCTGGTTGGAGAAGAAGCTTTAAAGATCAGCACCATTGTAAAATTTTCGCAGAATGTATTATTAGGACTGGCGGCATTCGCTATATCCGTGTATTGGACCTATTCTAAAAAAAGCGATATACCCGGTGTAGACCAGAAGCCTACATTGGGTTTGATATGGGAACGGTTCCCCAAATTTGTAGTAGGATTCGTGGCCGCATCACTGCTTTTTTCTTTTATCATTCATCCGTCGGTAGTTGCAGAAGTTAAAGCGCCGTTGAAAAATATTCAAACACTTTGGTTTTCGCTGGCCTTTACCAGCATCGGACTTGAAACCAATTTCAGGGATCTGTTTCAAACCAATAACCGCAAACCGCTGTACGCATTCCTGATCGCGCAGTTTTTCAATATTATTTTTACTTTAATTATTGCCATGATATTGTTTGGGTAGGAACTGCCGGATCTGAGCTTTCGGCTATCGGCTTTCAGCGACCAGTCTGATCAGCATGTCCCGCTTCATAGCTGAAGGCTGATCCGCCACGCAGCCAAGTAGCTGACAACCTCCTTCGGATTTGGAAGTTTATGATTTTTAGTTTTTTGTTTATCGTTGTATTCCTTCGGATTTCAAGCTTCTTTCTTCGGATTTGAGATTTATCCGCCACAGCAGACAGGCCTGCCTGTAACTACTCTGTACACACATCTTTATTGAACAATATGAAGAGCAAAGTGCTATTATTTGTGATCTTAAAAAGTTACAAAAAGTAAACTGTATAACACCTTGCTGTTCTTCTTTCTTTTTTGCCTGCCCAAAAAAGAAACAAAAAAAGGCACACGAAAACGAATACTGCCCGTTTTCGTGGTTGTTCCCTGATAGCACTTTTGTGCTACTGTGATCTCAGCAATAGACCGTTATTGCGGGCATCGAATTTAACCGGCTGATCAATATTAGCCACTTGTAGTGGTTACAAAATACCATTGTATGTAACACGTTTACGACTTAAGCACCTAATGCTAAAAATAGATACTTATGTATACAGGGTAGCTGCCGGCAGGCAGGTTTGATTTTTGTCATTTGGTTCCTGGTTCTTTGTATTTTCTCTATATTCCCTATATTTATCCCTCAATTTAAACCCTTCCACAATATGGATACCAGGAGAGATTTTATTAAAAAAGCGGCATTATTATCCGGCGGTGCCGGCGTATTTAGCGGATTACCTCCTTCCATTCAAAAAGCGTTTGCCATTAATCCTGATGCGGGAACAACCTATCTTGATGCGGAACATGTTGTTTTTTTGATGCAGGAGAACCGTTCCTTTGATCACTGCTATGGCACGCTGCAGGGTGTTCGCGGCTTTAATGATCCCCGTGCTGTTCCGTTGCCGAACAAAAATAAAGTGTGGCTGCAATCCAATGCTGCCGGTGAAACATATGCACCTTTTCGACTGAATCTCAAAGAAAGCAATATTACCTGGCTAGGCTCGCTTCCGCATGGCTGGAGCGATATGACCGACGCCCGAAATGAAGGGAAACACGACAGATGGCTTGACTCCAAAAAATCGGGACGTAAGGAGGCTAAAGATATACCATTAACAATGGGTTATTTTAACCGGCAGGACATTCCTTTCTATTACGCGCTTGCCGACGCCTTTACTGTTTGTGACCAGCATTTTTGTTCATCGTTAACAGGTACTACGCCCAACAGAACTTATTTCTGGACGGGTACCATTAGAGAGAAGCACGATGAAAATGTACAGGCAAATGTGTACAACTCCGACATTACCTACAGAAGGGAAGCTTCCTGGAAAACCTTTCCGGAATACCTGGAAGAAAACAATATTCCGTGGAGAATATACCAGAATGAACTAAGCGTTGAAACAGGATTTGAAGGAGAGGAAGAGGACTGGCTGGCTAACTTTACCAATAACCCTATTGAATGGTTCAGTCAGTACAATGTCAGGTTTTCGTACGGCCATATGCGTTACCTCGAAAAAATGGAGAAAACGCTGCCGGGCATCATAAAGGAAATGGAGGGGAGACTGAAAGGTTTAACCGAAGGAAGCAAGGAAAAGGCGGACCTGCAAAAAGAACTTACGAAAAAGCAGGAACTGTTTACCTCGGTCAAAAAAGACAGGGAAAAATATACGCTTGAGGAATACAACAAACTATCACAATGGCATAAACACCTGCATGAAAAAGCATTCACCGATAACAGAACAGATCCCAACTACCGTAAGCTCACCAGCATTACCTATACCGACAGCGGTACGGAAAGGAAAATGGAAATACCCAAAAGCGATGTGCTGCACCAGTTCCGGCAGGATGTACAATCAGGCAATCTCCCGCTGGTATCGTGGGTGATAGCACCCTGCAATTTTTCCGATCACCCCGGCGCACCCTGGTATGGCGCGTGGTATTTAAGTGAGGTACTGGATATTCTTACCCAAAATCCGGAAGTGTGGAAAAAAACCATCTTCATCCTTAACTATGATGAAAACGACGGGTACTTTGATCATGTGCCGCCGTTTGCAGCACCCGATCCCTATAAAGAAAACAGCGGGCTGGTGTCTGAAGGCATAAATCCCAAACTGGAATACCTTAACCAAAGCCAGCAATGGATGAAAGACAAAGCTGCGAGCAAGAGCGATCGTGAAGGCCCCATTGGCCTGGGTTTTCGTGTACCCATGGTAGTAGCGTCTCCCTGGAGTCGGGGCGGATTTGTAAACTCGCAGGTATTTGATCTTACATCTCCCATACAGTTTCTCGAACATTTTCTCACCAAAAAAACCGGTAAGAAAATAGAAACCGGCAATCTTACCCAATGGCGTCGTACGGTATGCGGGGATATTACTTCCGTATTCAGGCCATATAACGGAGAAGCCATAGCCGCGCCAAAACCGGTCAACAGGATTCCTTTCCTTGAAAGCATTCATAAAGCACAGTTTAAAGCCCTGCCTTCCGGCTTTAGAAATCTCAGCACTTCCGAAATAGAACAGATCAATAAAGATCCATACACCTCACCCTGGATGCCCAAGCAGGAAAAAGGAACAAGACCTGCCACGCCATTGCCCTACCAGTTGTACGCAGATGGAAAGCTCAGCGATGACAATCAAACTTTTAAAATAAAATTTGAAGCAGGAAACGAAGTATTCGGCCCCTCTGCCTCCGGCTCGCCATTTTATGTTTATATGCCGGGAAAAGATGCCGCGCCGCGCAATTACGCAGTAAAAGCAGGCGATCAGCTTATTGATGCATGGAGATTAACTGCCGGTGAAAACTACCATCTGCAGGTATACGGCCCCAATGGCTTCTTCCGCGAGTTTCTGGGCAATGGCAACGATCCTGCATTAGATATTGCTTTGGAATACCAGCACGCCGCATCGTCCAAAAAATCGCTTAGCGGAAATGTGGAAATAAAACTCAGAAATACCGGCAGGCAAAAGCTAACCGTAGCAATAACAGACAATGCGTATAAAGGCAAAGCACAAACAAAAGTCATTAACCCTGAATCACAGGCAGCCATTGTCGTTGACCTTTCTAAAAACTCCGGCTGGTATGATCTGAGCGTAAAAGTAAAAGGACAAAAGGATTTTGAAAAAAGGTACGCCGGCAGGGTGGAAACAGGCAGGATAAGCATTACGGATCCGCTGATGGGAAGAGTGGTTTGAGGGGCGAGTGGTGAGTAGTCAGTAGTGAGTGGTGAGTTGATCCGGTTGTTTTTAATGGCATTGAGTTTACGTGTTATAGTTTATGTTTCGCGCCGGGGTCTGCACGGCCTTGCTATTGTGCGTGGAATGCGACCCCGGCGCACAATAAGAAATGACGAAACTGTTTAAAAATTAAGCAAAGAAGTAAAGGTATATGCAGAAGAACAGTAACTTTTACTTTAAATTGTCATCCGATATTTCGGGCAGACGGATTTCAAATATTCCACCTGCGCAAAAACGTAAACGTTAGCAGCAATAATTATGAACCGAGCATTTGGCCTCAAAAATTGGTTTGATGGGGGAAACAACTATGTTCTAAAAGCCACTGCAGACAATAAATGGAGTGGCTTTCAAGGTACTGTGATTACAAAATTAACCGCTTCATTTGGTGACAATTTTAATATTGTTATTTGGACTGATGAACAAAATGAAAGCGATTATTACTGTATACCTTTTAAAGTACTAAAACACTTATTTGTTGACGAACACAAGACAACAGGAAAGTACCCTAAGAGGTGGACGGCTGTAATTTTAAATCATCGATTTTTAATGCACAGTAATTCGGAACTTTCGGTTGACATTTCTTCTTACCATTCTTTGCCTTTAATTCAACAAACCACATTTGACATTGCGGACGACTTTTTCATAGAAAATGCCAAAGCTGAAATAAATATCAGGCTTAGACAATCAAAATTCAGAAACGGTGTTTTGAAAAATTTTGATAATAAGTGTGCATTGACTGAAATTTCTGAACAATCATTATTAACAGCAAGTCATATTGTTCCTTGGTCACACAACAAAGACTACAGGGGCGACATCGCAAATGGAATTTGCCTTTACATTGAAATTGATGCGCTTTTTGATAAAGGTTATATTTCATTCACAGACAACTTAAAAGTTATTGTCGCGTCAGACCAATCAAGGTTTTCTAAACAGCTAAAAGTCAGACTTGAACAACTTAATGGCAAAAAACTTAATCCGACAAAAAACAAAGAATTGAACAAAGAATATTTAGACTATCACAGGGCAAAAATCTTTAAGCAATGATATCACTTATGTGTCACGATGGATCTTCACAACCGGGCTATTGCGTGTGGATCAAACCCCGACGCACTAATATCTGACAACAACACTTTTTTATCAAATTAACTCTACACGTTATGTATCCCTTTTTTGGAATAAAAATTAGCACCCATTTTCACCTCTCTCTTCTCATCTCTGCCCCCCATCACCATTCCATTTTTTTTCCAAAATTCATCTGTAATTTTGAACACAATGAAAATTTGGTCATCGAGGATGAAAAAGAACTGCTGGAGGCCATTACAGCATCACTGGAAAAAGAGCTTTTCCTGGTTGAGGCTGCGGGTGATTTCAATGCTGCTTTCGAAAAAATATCAAGGATTCTTTAGATGACAAAGTAAAGGGGTTAACTCTGAGTGCAGACGATTATCTCACGAAGCCTTTTCACATTACAGAGCTCAATGCCCGCATTAAAGCGGTATTGCGAAGAAATACAACAGGCGGAAAAAACACAATTGAAACAGGGAACGTATCACTATATCTGAACGAACGGCTGTTTGCTGTTAACGGTAATGTATTTGCGCTGAACCGCAAATAGTTTGACATCCTGACCTATTTTCTTTTCAACAAAAACAGGCTGATCACAAAAACGCTTTGGCAGAGCATGTGTGGGGAGACAATACCGACCAGGCAGACAATTTAGATTTCATATACTACCAGATCAAAAATCTTCGAAAAAAACTGCAATCAAAACCTATTTCCCGACGAATAATATCATACAGTCTGTAAAGGACAGGGGATGGACTGGAATTAACTTATGATATAATGCTTGACGGGAATACCAGCCTGGAACTCAACCGCAAAAAAAGATCATTGACAAGGGAACATTTTTCGAATACCCTCCATAAAGCTTAGGGGACTGTAACCCAGTTCCTTTTCCGCTTTATCAATAATAAAACCGGTTTTTAATGGCCGCCGCGCCGGCTGGGTAAATACCGAAGCGTCTACTTTTTCCATCAACTTTTTATCCAGCCCAAAAAAGTCGGCAACCTGTACAGCCATTTCGTAAGGGGTAAGCACTTCCTTACCGGAGAGATGATATATTCCCCTCGCGTTTTTTTCTATGACCAATTGTAAACCACGGGCAAGGTCTTCTACATAAGTTGGTGTACGAACCTGGTCGCTTACTACTTTTATGGGATTTTCTTTTTCAAGATTTTCCTTTACCCATGTTACGATATTGCTTCGGGTTCCGGATAATATATTTCCATATACCAGCACGGTTCGTACAATAGCCCAGTTGGTTTTACTTTGCCGTACGATTTGCTCCGCAGCCAGCTTGGTCTCTCCATAATAGTTAACAGGCGCCGGTTGATCTGTTTCGCGGTAGGGACCGTTATCGCCACTAAAAATGAAATCAGTTGAAATGTATATCATTTTTGCGTTCACGGCCACTGCCGCATCAGTAATATACCCGGTGGCACTTGTATTGATGTCATAGCAATCTTCCCTGTTCAGTTCGCAGGCGTCGGGTTGTGCCATGGCGGCGGCATGAACAATTACCTCCGGCCGAACAGCAGTTACACAAGCTGCTACCCCTTTTTCATCCGTAATATCCAGGTCGGTATACTGGTATGGCTTGCCAAAATCAGGCAGCCTGCAGCCACGCCTGCCAGTAGCCATTACTTCGTGCCCGGCGCCTGCAAACAGCTTCACTGCGTATTGTCCTAAAAGTCCGTTGGCTCCGGTAATTAAAATCTTCATTATACAGCGTTAAAGCCCCGAATTTACAAAATCATTAAACCTTTAATCTAAAATTGAGAAATGATTGTAATTCTGTACTTTTGACGCTTCATTTAAAATGATATAGAAAATTTTGTAATAATTGCACTTGCCCTTTGAATGATTTTTAATCATTTCAGACAAGTTTTAAACGAATGGAAAAGAAAGTTTCTAAAATCGGGGTATTGACTTCAGGAGGAGACGCCCCGGGTATGAATGCAGCGATACGTGCTGTGGTACGTACCGGCTTATATTACGGATTAGATGTATTTGGGATTATGCGCGGGTATGCGGGAATGATAGAGAATGATATTTTTAAGATGGAAACGCGCAGTGTGGCCAATATCATTCAAAGAGGAGGTACGATCCTTAAAACTGCAAGATGCAAGGAGTTTTTTGAACCCGCCGGAAGAAAAAAAGCCTACGAAAATCTTAAGAAACTGGGCATTAACGGCCTGGTAATCATAGGCGGCGACGGCTCTTTCAGAGGCGCGCAGATATTTTCCAACGAATACGACATTCCTTGTATCGGCTTACCGGGTACCATTGATAAAGATATTGCCGGTACCGACTTTACCATAGGTTTTGATACCGCAGTAAATACAGCCGTGGAAGCCATAGATAAAATACGGGATACCGCGGATGCCCACGACCGGTTATTCATTATTGAAGTGATGGGCAGGGATTCGGGTTATATTGCTTTGCACAGCGGTATTGCCACCGGCGCCGAAAATATACTGATCCCGGAACGCATAACAGATATCAACGAGGTAATTGATTCACTACAGGAAAAAGAAAAAAGAAAGAAATTAGTGAACCTGCTGGTGGTAGCGGAAGGAAGCGAACTGGGAGGAGCCAATGAAATAGCGAAAATGTTAAAGGGGAAAATGCCCAATGCCGATATAAAAGTTTGTATCCTCGGGCATATACAGCGTGGAGGTTCACCTTCCTGCCTCGACAGGCTGATCGCAAGCCGGATGGGTTATGCAGCGGTGGAATGCCTTTTGACCGGCAAAGATATCAACACCATGATTGGGATTGTAAACAATCAACTGCATTATACTCCCCTGGACCAGGCAGTAAAAGCAGAACAAACTATAGATTACGAATGGCTTAAAATCGTGAAGATACTGGCTTCGTAGAAAAACAGGTGAAAGTTAAACTGCCCTGCCTTGTGCTCCATACCTTATATAAAAATAAAATCATTGCATTAGTATGTCAAAAAATATTACCAAATATCTCTATGAAGAAATGGATAAGCAAGCCGGTCTTGAACACACATTTCACCGTACAAAAATAGTTGCTACTGTTGGGCCCGCGTGCGATACATATGACAAGTTACTGGAACTGGTAAAGGCAGGAGTAAATGTATTTCGTTTAAACTTTTCACACGGTGCGCACGAAGACAAGCTGGCTATTATCGGGCATATCCGGAAGATCAATGAAAGAGAGCCTTACAATATCTGTATTTTAGGCGACCTGCAGGGTCCAAAGCTGAGGGTAGGCGAAATTGAAAATGGTTCATTGCCCGTTAGCGTTGGCGACATCCTTACATTCACCAACGAAAAATGTATTGGTAATAAAGAAAAAATATACGTTTCTTATCCCAATCTTGCGGGTGATGTGAAAATAGGCAACAAAATTTTGATAGATGACGGGAAATTGGAGGTGCAGGTTACGGAGATCACAGAAAAAGGAGATGTGAAAGTAGTAGTTACTATGCCCGGTGTGCTGTTATCGAAAAAGGGAGTGAACCTGCCTGATACGAAAATATCATTGCCGGCACTAACCAAAAAAGATCTTGCCGACCTGGATTTTATGATTGAACACGCGTTGGACTGGGTGGCACTTTCCTTTGTGCGAAAAGTTGATGATCTCAAGATCATAAGAGATATACTGGCAGAGCGGAAAAGCAAATGCAAGGTGATGGCCAAAATTGAAATGCCCGAAGCCATTGTAAACCTTCGCGAAATCATTCTTGAATCCGATGGTATTATGATTGCCCGCGGCGATCTTGGTGTGGAAATACCCGTTGAACAGGTTCCCCTGATACAAAAAGATATTATACGCAAATGCCTCCACAGGGGTAAACCGGTTATTGTAGCTACACAAATGATGGAAAGCATGATGGACCGCATTAAACCCAACCGTAGCGAGGCTACAGATGTAGCAAATGCGGTATTGGAAGGAGCAGATGCAGTGATGCTGAGCGGAGAAACAGCTATGGGTCAGCACCCTGTGCTGGTAGTGCAAACCATGCTTAAAATCATCCTGGAAGTAGAAAAAAAGGAATACCGTTATAACCGCGAAGAAGATCTTAAACCACAGCCGCATTCACCTTCCTTTCACAGCGATGCTATTTGCTACAATGCCTGCAAAATTGCAAGGGATGTAAATGCGGATGCCCTTATAGCAATGACACAAAGCGGATACACGGCCTTTGTGGTAAGCAGTTACAGGCCTAAATCGCCGTTATATATTTTTACAAAAGAAAAATCGCTGGTGAACCAGCTTAGCCTGAGCTGGGGCGTAAGACCGTTTTTTTACAGCGAGGAGGAAAATATTGACCAGATCATTTTTGACCAGATACAAATTTTAAAAGGAAGAGGCTTTTTAAAAACGGGAGATACTGTAGTAAATACCGGTAGTTTACCTGTTCATCTTCATTTACCTACCAACCTGCTTAAGATTACAAAAGTAGAGTAAGACCGGGGGGCGAGGTTGCAGGTTGCAGGTTTCAGGGTACAGGCGATATCATCAATGCCGCGCTTCCTGCTTACAAGCATTTTATTATATGCGCACTATTGTATTGCTGTTGTTTTCTAACATCTTCATGACTATAGCATGGTATGGTCATTTAAAACATCAAAATGTTCCGCTGTGGAAAGCGATTGCAGTAAGCTGGGGTATTGCTTTTTTTGAATACTGCCTGCAGGTGCCCGCCAATCGTATTGGATACACCAGTGGATTCAGCGCTTTTCAGTTAAAGATTATACAGGAAGCCATAACACTGGTTGTATTTGTTGCCTTTGCTTTGTTATACCTGCACGAACCGATGCACTGGAAATATTTGCTGAGCTCTATTTGCCTTATGGGCGCTGTGTATTTTGCATTTATGAAATGAGGGGTGGCAATCAGATCGGCAGCATACCAACAAGGAGTTATTCGCAACCACATTCCTACATTCCCACATTCCACATTTTCAAATTTTCAAATTTTCAAATTTTCAAATTACCACATACTCCTTCTCTCTCCAACCGCTCCTTTAAATCTTTTTATATCTAATATGCTATTGCTGTTTTCCAGTTTAACTTCCTGTTGCGCACGGGGCGAGATACGTGAAAAAACACCATTGTTTATATAATGCAATGCACTTGCCAGGCAGCTTTCATTTACGTCGCCCCAGGGTTTATCCAATCCATCATCAACCACGGCATCAGGCTGTAATCCATTGAAATAGTTACCCTCTCCGTTTTTATTTACGCTACGGAAGGACACAGGGAAAATGTACCAGTCTCCTACACCAATATTAAAATAGCCCACAGGTTTTCCATGACTTGCCCTGCCAATGAGCTTTACATCCATATATGGTTTTAGACTATTAATCAGCAGTTCACTTGCGGACGCCGTATTTTTGGTTATTATAAAAAAAATACGGCTAAGATTAAGCTGTCCCTTTTTTTGATAGTTGATTGTAGTGTCAAGAAGCGCACTGTAGTTATCGTTAAATTTTTCCTGCAGCATAACACCGTCGTTACCCGCGGCAGGTACCAAATAATTTGCCAGTTCATTCTGAAGTTCTACATAGCCTCCCCCGTTGTACCGGAGGTCTATTACCATATCAGTAACCCCAGCGGCAGAAAACGTACTGAAAATATTGGCAAGCCGGCTTTTGATATTAACAATATTGCCTAAAAATGAATTATAGACAAAGTACCCTGTTTTATTACCGCCATCGGTATATATGCTATCCAGAATAATGGGTTCATCCTGGTATGTTTTAGCAGTAAGTGCAATAACAACATCAGTACCGTCAGGCTTTTTAAAAATAAAACTGGCGGAGGAGCTGTTAAATACAGCATTGGTAATACGTAATACAGTTGCATCCTCAGTATTCACGGCGGTATTATTATTAACAGATACAATACGCCAGCCCCTTTCTATGCCCGCTGCAGCAGCAGGAGATGCAGGTTCAACATACGAAACCCGGAGGTCATTGTCAGACATGAAAAATATACCCAGTCCAAAATCGCCACTGATACCGGAACTTACATCGTCCCATTCATTCTTTTTTATAGCAAAACTCCAGCGGTCTACAGGATCACTAAATCCAGGTTCAGTACTATATGGACGCAACGCCTTCATGATAGCGTCGGGATCGGCATAAGCGCTTGCATTAAAATCAGAAGGAAGATTTTTATTCCATAAATAAAGATCTTTTGCATAATTCCATGCACTATCTTTTATCTTATCGTCTGCAGTGGTATTACCTGAATTGTTATTTTCTTTTTTACAGCCGAAAAAAGAAAACATACAGCCTGAAAAGAAAAGTAAAGCAATGTTTTTCAAATTCATATTTCTGCTATTGAGGTTTGGAACAGAAGGTGTACAACGGCAACGGCAAAATACCTCCTGAAATTACGTATTTAGAGGGTATACAGTTGCTCAAAACTTTACCCTTAACATTTATTTCCCAAAAATTAACGTTGGCTAACACTAAAAATTAACATTGCAGTTTATCCAGCCGGCATCAAAGTGTGCATTGTATTTTTTATAGAATTGTATGGCAGATTCGTTCCAGTCTAATACCTGCCACATCACGCCCGTAAACTTTTTTACCCTGGCTTCCTCCAGCAAACGGTCAAACAACATTTGGCCGATTCCCCTTCCCCTCCATTCACTCGTAACAATAATATCTTCCAGGTACATTCGCTGACCTTTCCAGGTAGAATAACGGATATAATACAATGCAAATGCTACAATTTCACTCCCACCGTTTCCTTCCAACGAAGTTTCTGCTACGAAAGCCCACCATACCGGGTTATCCCCAAAACCACTTTCAACAAAATGCTCAGCATCAACCGTTACTTCCTGTGGCGCTTTCTCAAATTCTGCCAGTTCATGCACCAGTTCCATGAGCCTTGTGCAATCTTCCTTTACTGCGGGTCTTATTATTATACTCATGCTTAGTTGATATTGATTGATTGAGGCTTTCAGCAGTCAGCGGTCAGCCGTGAGCAGTCAGCCAATAGTATAAAAGCACTCTTTCACGTCTCACTTCTCTCGTCTCACTACTCACTTCTCACCACCCCCTCTCCCCTACTTCCGCTTCGCTTTAAATGTGCCATTGGGCTGAATAAAACGCATACCTGTTACGTTATCACCCGTTACATCAAATTTAACACTGTACCCTTCAAGCACTTTCAGTTTAAAGGTATGATCACCCAATGCTATGGTTTCATATTCGGGCTGACCGGGAACAAATACAAATAAAGTTTCTCCTTTAAGATAAACCTTCGTTGTCATACCGCCCAACTCATATTCACCCACATATTTTTGAAGCTTTTCTTTGCTTATGGATCTGGCTATGGGCTTATACACAAATTCAACTGGTTTTACGGAAGGTTCCAGTGTCAAATTCAAACTTCCAATCTTACCGTCATCCCTGGTTGCAAAATTTAAAACCGTACCCCCGGAAGAAGTATCCAGCCCCTCCTCTTTGTCAAAACCTTTTATTTCAAACACATCGTAATGATAATGACGCAGCCACAAAGAGTCTTTATTTGTTTTGGCAAAAAGAGAATCATTTCTCTGGTATATTTCCACGTTGCCGTAACCGGGATTGTTAAATACACCCTCATAATCTTTAAGTGGATGAGAAGGTTTAGTACCTGCCACACGATTAGACGTTTTATTCTTTTCTGCTTCCTTTGCCCGCAGCGTGGCTTTGGCGGCTGCCAGCTTAAGCTCGTTGCTCCAGTTCCTGTACTGCAGTTTCAGCATCCGGTCGGCAATTAAATTACGCGCAGCAGAAGGTATGGCAGACCCATTTTGATTGGTAAGCACAACAATTCCGATACTATCGGAGGGAAAAAAACTGGTGCTCGCAGAAAACCCGTCAATATTGCCTCCATGCTCCACGCGGTAATGCCCACGGTAGGAAGTGAGAAACCATGCCAGTCCGTAGTTCGAAAAATAAATATCCGGGCTTTCCTTTTCCGGTAACGCCCCGCCTACAGCCATTTGAGCGCTGATAGCTTCCCGTGTATACGATTCGGGGATGATTTCTTTACCATTGAATTTTCCATTGTTTATCCAGGTTATTATCCAGTTGGCCATTTCCGTAACACTGCTGTTGATGCTGCCCGCCGGGCCCATGCCGTCAATATTAAAATAGTCAAGCTGTTTAATACTGCTGTCTTTTTTTAAACTATAGCCGAGGGAAGCGTCATCGTCCTGCTCCATATTTTTTACACTCAGGTTGGAGCGGCTCATACCAAGAGGGGTAAATATTTTTCCCTTTATATTTTCTTCCCACGATTTGCCGGTTATTTTTTCAGTGATCATGCCCTGGGTAAGGAACATAAAATTATTATACTGCCATCTTTCTCTTATACCTGTATTGGGCTCCAGGTATTGTATGCGTTGCCGTAAGCTATCGCGCGAAGCAGTGGGAAACAGGTACCACGAATAATCGTGACGGGGCAGGCCGGTACGATGTGTCATCATATCACGCACGGTGATCTTTTCATTCATATCGCTATTAAAGAAATGCAATGCCGGTAAGTATTCCGTTGCTTTCTTATCCAGTGATAGTTTTCCATCTTTTTCCAGCATGCCCAGCAGGGAAGCAGTAAAGGCTTTGGTGCAGGAGCCTATAGCAAAAAGCGTATTGGGTGTAACCGGTTTTTTGGCGGCATAGTCCCGATAGCCAAACCCTTTGCTATAGACTACTTTATTTTTTTCTACAACAGCCACGGCAAATCCCGCGGCGTTCCAGTCTTTCAGCAATTTTTCAAGGGCCGTATCCAACCCGGAAAGCCGTTTATCGGGTTGTATTTTACTTTTTTGCGCAGTGGCAAATACAGAAAACAGGAGTATAAAGGAAAGAGGGATCAGTCTTTTCATAACAGCATGTTTTGAACAAATTAAATTATGGCAGCTTAAATAAATGTGCAGGAAAATCATTTCAACGCCTGTTCCAGGTCGCTAAGGATATCTTCTATATTTTCCATGCCCACGCTCATGCGAATCAGTCCATCGGTTATGCCATACCGTTCTCTTTGCTCTTTAGGTACGCTGTAATGTGTCATAGAGGCTGGATGCGATAACAAAGTATCACAGGTACCAAGCGATACTGTTCGTGTACACAATTGTAATTTATTCATGAAGTTAATGCCCGACTGTAAACCACCTTTCAGCTCAAAACTCATCATAGCGCCGGGATGCCGCATTTGCTTTCTGGCTACCGTGTAGTCCGGATGAGATGTCAATCCGTTATAGTTTACCGAGGCCACTGCTTTATGTGTACTTAGCAGCGCGGCCACCTTTTCGGCATTGCCGCAGTGCCTTTCCATTCTCACCTCAAGGGTTTTCATGCCATTCACCAGCAAAAAAGCATCAAAAGGACTGCTGCTGCCGCCCAGGGCTTTATACACTTTGTACGCCTTACCCTTCATAAAGGAAATATCCCTGCTCATAAACACGCCACCGATAGCAGTGCCATGCCCGTTAAGAAATTTGGTGGTAGAATGAATGACAAAATCAACACCATACTTAAAGGGTTGCTGAAGATAAGGCGTTGCAAAAGTATTATCGCAGGCAATGATCTTGCCGTATTGTTTGCCCAGTTCAGTTAACGCTTCAATATCTACACATTGAATAGTAGGGTTGGCAGGCGTTTCAAGATATATCATCTTTATGGCAGGATGCTTCTTCAGCATGTCTTCTGCTATATTAAGATCCCGCAAGTCGGCGATCACCGCCTCTACACCGAAGGTGGGCAACAGTGTATTCATCTGCTCCTGCGTGCCACCGTAAAGGGAGTAATGTGATAAAATTTTATCGCCGGCTTTTAAAGTACTCATCATCAAGGTACTGACGGCTGCCATACCTGAGGATTGTAAATACGCCTTTAAAACAAGGGGATTACCGTACTCGTCTGTAAGGCCAAAAGATTCCATGGCAGCGATCTTTTCTTCGGCTTCATGAAAGGTGGGATTGCCCCAGCGGGTATAGATATAGCCCGGCTCTTTGCCGCTAAAACGGCGCATGCCCTGTTCGGCATCATCATATACAAAAGTAGAAGTAGCATATACCGGGGTAAGATGAGCATAATTCGGATCCTGCCGGTGGCCGGCATGTATAGCTAATGAACTAAAACCTGTGAAGGGAAACATTTTATCTGACATACTGAATTAGAATTAAAATAATCGAAGTGTAGGTGGCCGATTGTCAAAATTACGTGAAAAGAATAAGTAAACCGCTGAGTAAAAAGATAAGTAGCATTCATCTGTACCTGGATTTACCCGGCAGCATCAAGGTTGTTTCACTAAAATGTTTAATGCGCAAGCACCATTTCTTAGCTGTTTGTACAGCCCAAAAAAAACCCACTGCCTATGTCAGTGGGTTTGCACAACCCGGCGAACCGGGTTTCAAAATCATTTCAAAAATTATTCTACGATGAAATCGCCTTTCATGAAACCATAGTGTCCGGGGAAACTGCATATAAAAGGATAAGTACCTGCAGCAGGAGCTGTAAACTCAATGGTAACACTTTCGCCGCCACCAATAATTTTGGTATGCGCAATTACATTTGCGCTTTCTGATTCGGGGAAATAATCATTTGCTTTTGCTTCAACAGCTTTCGCAGCAAAAGCAGCAACATCTGTTCCGGGCTTTAAGATTACAACGTTATGTCCCATTGCCTCTTTGGATAGTTTACCAGAATGATGAAGCGTAAGTGTAACTTTTTGACCGGCTTTTGCCCTGAGCTCTGTTTTGTCAAATTTCATTACATCGTTTCCTGTAATTTCAAGCGTTACACCTTCGGCTGCAGGTGTTGCAGCAGGTGTTTCTGCTTTTTGTTCTTCAGCAGCAGGTTGTTCAGACGTTTTTGATGATTCATCTCCACCACCGCATGCAGCCAGACTAACCACGCCGGCGATCAGTACATACTTAATAATTTTCATGATATTTAAATTTTTTTGCAAAGGTACAGAGCAAATCCAGAACAAAAAACAAAATATCAGAAATTAATGTACATTGAAAGCCTTCTGCACCGACTGGAGGTTTTTCAGGTCTACACCTTTATGCAATGCTAATCTCGTTGCATCAATCAGAATAACTTTTGCGGAAACCGTTTGTCCGGGAGGGTTGATGGGATTGCCCGATAATGCGCTCATATCAATGCTAATATACCCTTCTCCGTGAATAGCGCCATACGTAATGCCATCAAACACCTGCGGAAGCGCTTCATAATAAGAAGTACCGGAAAACGAAAGGTATACCAATACCGCTCCATCCTGGTAAACAACATTATCCAGTTCAGGAATATCCAGTTCGGCAGAATAACTTTCCCCGCCATTCGTAGTGGTCCAATCGCCGGGAACAATATTGTATACTGCCGAAAATGCCTGGTCTACCTTTTGCACCTCGGTAACTTCTTTCGTGCAGGAAGAAAAAATTAAAAGTGCCAGCGCCGAAAGTAAAAACAATCTTTTCATAACATAATTTTTAAGTTAACGAAGTAATACAAGTGTTTGTTACATTTGGTAAATAAGACAAATATTATTACCCGGAGTTTAAAAGACATTTATATTCCATCTTATGGGCATAAATCATTCTAACCGGCTTCATATCACTTCCGAGATAGGTACTTTGCGAAGCGTGCTGGTACATACACCCGACAGCGGTTTGGGAAAGGTTGTGCCTTCCAAAGCACAGGACTGGCTTTTTGAAGATATTGTTCATTTGGATACCATCCGGCGTAAGGAATACGACTACTATACAAAATTGCTTTTATACTTTCTTGATCCGGAAAAAATTAAAGGGAAACTAAGCTATGCAGATGACCCGGAAAACAAGAGGAATTTCTACAAGCCCGAACACCCGGATTTCTTTCGCTCAGATAAAGTGGTGGAATTACAGAACCTGCTCGCCGGCATACTTGATAATACAACGGTTAGAGAAAAACTATCAGCATCGGTATGTGCCATCGAAAATTGTTCTTACCTGATGCAAAAAGCGCTGGCTCAACTGGAACCGGCAATATTGGCTAAAGTATTTATTACCGGAAGCCTGCCCGATAAAACCATGATCTTCCCTCCTATTCCAAATTTTATTTTTACGAGAGATATCGGGATTGTGATCAAAGATCATATACTGCTGAATAAACCGGCAAAAAAAGCCCGGATACGGGAGGCGCTGCTTGCGAAATACATATTTTACAATCACCCGCTATTTTCGGATTACCAGCACAATATTATTGAACTGGCAGATACCCATCGCCACTTTTTAATGCCACGTGATAGTGAAGAAAAAAAAGTAACCCTCGAAGGTGGCGATGTAATGGTGGTAAGTTCCAATCATTTACTCGTAGGAGTGAGTGAACGCACCAGCATGGAAGCCGCACACCAGGTAATTACTGTTTTATTTGAGAAAGAACTGGTAAGCAAAATAAGTGTTGTAAAAATTCCGCGTAAAAGGGATTATATGCATATTGATACCCTTTTTACCCAGGTAAAAAGAAATGTATGGGTAATGCTTGGTGCTTTTTCCAAAGCAACTATTCGCCAGGAAGCTGCTGATCCTGTACAACGAATTCTTGATGCACCTAAAAAAGACGATTCGTTGCGCATTGTACAATTCCATAAAAACAATACCAACAAGCCCATATATATAGACAACCTTGAAGACCTGCTAACCGATATAAGTGTCAATGATCTAAAATGCAATGACAAAGTGCAGTTCATTTATTCAGGCAATAACAGATTTCCATATGACAGCCGTGAGCAATGGACAGACTCCTGCAACCTGCTGGCGCTTAAAGAAGGCGTTGTACTGGGGTACGACCGCAATGATAAAACTACTGACGCCTTTCGTGAACATGGTTTTAAAATTACAGAGGCGAAGGAAATGATTGAGGCATTAGAAAAGGACATCATAACAATTGATAAGGTAAAAAACACATTAATATTAATTCCATCTGCGGAATTATCAAGGGCAAGGGGCGGATTTCATTGCATGAGCATGCCGCTGATGAGGGATGATATGGAGAATGAGGGATAGGGTATGCGGCTTAAGGTATGAGGTGTTAATTAAACAACAACAAATGCAAACCACAGCACATCTTTTAATGATAAGACCGGTAAATTTTGGTTTCAACCAGGAAACATCAGTGAACAATGCTTTCCAACTGGGCACTGGTGATGAGGATGTGCAGACAAAAGCATTAAAAGAATTTGAAGGTTTTGTGCAATTACTGCTGGATAACGACATTAACGTTACCGTGGTGAATGATACCCCTGAGCCCTGTACACCCGATTCCATATTTCCCAACAACTGGATTTCTTTTCATGAAGGTGGAACCATCTGCCTTTATCCCATGTTCGCGTTAAACCGCAGACAGGAACGAAAGCCGCGGCTCATTGAAACCTTAAAAACCGCATTCAATACTTCAACAGTTGTTGATTTTACACACCACGAAAATAACAACCGTTTTCTTGAAGGTACAGGCAGCATGGTGCTGGATCGCCAATTCAAAATCGCCTATGCCTCACTGTCGCCAAGAACGGATATTGAGGTGCTGGATGAATTTTGCCGCTCCATGAAATTTTTACCTGTGGCGTTTGAGGCTTTTGATGAGAATGGAAAAGCTATTTATCATACCAACGTAATGATGTGCGTGGCAGACCGGTATGTTGTTATTTGCTTAGAAAGCATTACAGATCCGCAGCAAAGAGAAAATGTAATTTCTGCTATTAAAATGACAGCTAAAGAAATTATTCCTATCACCATTAAACAAATGAATCGTTTTGCAGGCAATATGCTGCAGGTGCAAAACAGAAAGGGGAGGAAATTTCTAATCATGTCTTCCCAGGCATACCAATCTTTGTCCGCACAACAAATACAGGAGCTTAAAAAATACAACAACATACTTCATTCACCGCTCAATACCATTGAAGCCAACGGCGGAGGAAGTGCAAGATGCATGATAGCCGAGGTTTTTTTGTAAAATGCCGTACTTTTGCATCATGAATTTAGAATATAAGCATCTGCTTCCTGCAGACTTCGATCCTTTGTCGAGAGTATGGATATACCAGGGCAGCCGTCCGTTTTCATTGTCTGAAGTATTAACAGTTGAGGATATGCTGAACAGCTTTTCACAACAATGGCATTCACATGGAGCAGGCGTAAAAAATTTCGCTACTGTTTTTTTTGGCCAGTTTATTGTATTGATGGCCGATGAAACCCATACGCATGTAGGCGGATGCAGTACCGACAGTTCGGTGGCAATGATAAAAGAGATAGAAAAAAAATTCAACCTGTCTTTATTTGACAGGCAGACATTGGCTTTTGTAATAAAGGATAAGATACAATTACTACCGATGAACCAGTTGACTTATGCTGTGGAAAATAACTTTATTAACGCAAGTACCCTGTATTTCAATAATACAGTGCAAACAAAAAAAGAACTGGAAAACAACTGGCTTCTCCACGTTAAAGATAGCTGGCTTGCCAAAAGGTTTGCGATTCCTGCCGTTGTATCCTGATATTATTTTATGATGTTCGACAGTACATTTTATCTTTATAAAAATTAGTCCGGATGATAGTTGAAAAAGACAAGATAGTAAGCATTCAATATAATGCCACAGATGAAACGGGAGCTGTGGTTGACAGTAATACCGAATTTGAGCCTTTGGAATATTTGCACGGGCATGGCAATATTTTAGAAAATCTGGAAAATGCCCTTGACGGATTACAGGTAGCGGAAGAAAAAAAGGTAACATTGGCTCCGGGTGAGGCGTATGGCGAATTTAATCCCGAACTGGTATTCGAAGTAAACCGCGATCAATTTCCGGAAGGCGCTGAGCAGGTTCAACCGGGAACTATGGTACAATCATCTGACGGACTGGAACTGATAGTTACCGACATAGATGGCGATAAGATTATTTTAGATGGTAACCATCCCCTGGCAGGAAGAACTTTACACTTTAGCGTAACTATAAAAAATATCAGGCAGCCTACCGCTGAAGAACTGTCACACGGGCATGTGCATCATGGGCACACGCATGGTAATAATAGCTGTGGTGATGGCTGTGGTTGTCATTGATAATAGTGGTAAGAGATAAGTGAATAAGTGTTACACAATGCTTCTAAGCCGGTTTTCTTTTTCCAGTAACCTTTTCAGCAGGTTAATCTGGTTACAGCCGCGGGTGAAGTTATGCCCTTCATACCTGGCGCCGTAGTATTCGTCATTATTAAGGTGGTCGGCTATAAAACGCAGCGCCTGCATATATACAAGATAACAGGCCGCATCAAAAAAAGCATCTTTTTCTGCTCCACTGAGTTCATTTTCCATCCCTTCCAGGTAACCCTCAACAATGGCTTTATAATATTCTTCCCTGATCTCAATTTTTGAAAAATCTTTTTCCTCTTCACTCACGGGTGAAAGGCAGGTACGCATCATATCGCCCACATCGCTGATAAAATATCCCGGCATTACAGTATCCAGGTCTATTACACACAGCCCTTTATCCTGCTCATCAAATAAAACATTACTGATCTTTGTATCGTGATGCGTAACCCTTAATTTGAAATCGGGATTTTGCTTCATGGCATCAAATCGCTTTACGATATAATCCTGCGCCTTCAGCCAATTTATCTCTTCTTTTGCGTTTTCAATACGGGCAGCATTACCCGACTGCAAAGACTGAAGAAATTGCTGGTAACGAAGGCTTAGGTTGTGAAAATCGGGAATGGTAACTTTTAATTCATCCACCGGAAAGCCATTCAGCAAATGCGTAAACCGCCCGAATTGCTTTGCCGCTTCAAAAGCCTGCCGGGGAGTTTGAACCACATCAACGGTATGCGATTTTTTTACAAAAGGAACCAGACGAAAATAACCTTCCCCTTCCATAAAAAAAATATCGTCGCCATCACTGGTATATAAGTTTCTTACAAAAAAATAGTCAGGATGATGCTCAGCGAGGTAAGAACCAATGATACGGATGTTGCGGGCTATGTCCTCCGGCGATTTAAATACATGCTGGTTGATACGCTGTAATATGTACGACGCATCATCGTTATACCGGCTAACCTTCCATGTATTATTGATCAGCCCCGATCCAAAGGACTTTACTTCCAATTCAGAAAAATCCAAACCGTATGTTTGCAATACCTTTTGTAACATTGTTTGAAATTGATTAAAGGTATACGAAAAACAAAACAGGCCACGTATTTTATACCCTAATCCCTAAATTTTACACAAACGTTTCCGTAAATTGAAGTACTGGCGCCGTGTGGTGCAAAGAGCGGCATAGCCATTGAGCGATTGCGTGGTTGCACACCGTCACCGGCTAAAAAAGCACTTAAAATATAAATGGTGAATCCGAATACTTAAAATTCGAAATCCGGAGCGAGATCCCAACGGTAAACTAAAAACAACAAACCACAAGTGGCAAAAACTGACATTTACAGTTCTAATACAATACCCTTACCTTAATCGTTTCTTTAATGCTCTTCAGCAAAGCCATAGCCTCTTTTGAAAGATTTTTATTTACATCAAGTACCACATATCCTATTTCATCATTGGTTTTAAGATACTGCGCCAGGATGTTAATGTGATGAGAAGACAACTGTGTGTTGATCTGGGATAAAACACCCGGAACATTTTTATGAATATGCAGTATCCTGTGGGCTCCTTCCTGCAATGGCAGCGCCAGTTCAGGTACAGTATGTGAACCCGTGGTAATACCTGTTTCCAGGAAATTGATCAGTTTCATACTTACATCTTCGCCTATATTCGTTTGCGCCTCTTCAGTAGACCCGCCTATATGGGGAGTAAGAATAACATTGGGCAGGTTTTGTAAAGGTGTATGAAATGCATCGCCGTTTTTTTCAGGTTCCACAGGATACACATCAATAGCTGCGCCTGAAAGCTGATTGTTTTGCAAGGCAAGGGACAAAGCATCCAGATCCACCACTTGTCCACGTGCATAATTAATAAGAATTGATCCTTTTTTAAAATGCTTAAATACAGCGGCACTGATGAGATTTTTGGTTTGCGCTGTTTCCGGCACATGCAGCGTTACAATATCGGCTTCCTGTAAAACCTCTTTCATACTCTTCCGTGCCTGTGCATTCCCCAGGGGGAGCCGGGTAACAATGTCATAAAAAATCACTTTCATGCCTAAGGCCTCTGCCAGTACACTTACCTGTGCGCCAATGTTTCCATAACCAATAATGCCAAGTGTTTTACCACGCAATTCATAACTTCCCCTGGCATCTTTCAACCAGGTACCTTCATGTGCGGCCTTATTTTTATCGGGAATCCGGCGTATAAGCATAATCGAAAGCCCTATAACCAGTTCGGCAACAGATCGTGTATTGGAATAGGGTGCATTGAATACGGATACGCCGTTTGCTGTAGCCTGGTTAAGATTAACCTGGTTTACACCAATGCAAAAGCAACCGATTGCCTGAAGCTTACCGGCAGCGTTGAGCACTGCAGGTGTGATTTGCGATTTGGAGCGAATGCCCAGCAGATGTGCTTCTTTAACTTCTTTAATGAGGTCTTTTTCGGGCAAAGCACCGGCTATTCGCTTTATGGAAGTATAGCCCGCTTTTTTAAAATTTTGTACAGCCTGCTCACTAATATTTTCCAGCAATAAAATGTTAATTTTCTCCTTTGGATAACTGGTCCGTTTTTTGTCACTCATAATTTTATTTGTAAAATTGCAATGCGAAAATAATAAGTAATTGCCTTTCAACGTTCTTTTCCAATCAATCCAGATGAAAAATTTTGTTTATTATATCTTACTGATTTCTTTTTTTGCTCCCGGTTGTTACTATTCCACCATCAAAAAAAACAAACCCCAGTCGCCTCCCGAAAAGGATTCTGTGGTGCAAGCACCAGCCGTTTCAGAAACGGAATTTAAGCGTTACTACAATGCCTCGGAGCAGTTTTATGAAAACGTGCTGGAACGAAGCCGGTTCAGCGGAGAATTTCTCGTAGCCAAAAAAGGTGAGATTATTTTTGAAAAATATGCCGGCTATGGTCACATTGATGCTAAAGATTCCCTGAATGCGAACAGCGCCCTGCACCTGGCTTCTGTGTCGAAGACTTTTACCGCTATGGCTGTGCTTAAACTTTGGGAACAGGGCAAATTGCAGATAGGCGACGAAGCGTCTGTTTACCTTCCGGGATTCCCCTATGAAGGCGTTACTGTAAAAACCTTATTGAATCACAGGAGTGGCTTGCCCAATTATGTTCATGTAATGGATCAGATGGGATGGGACAGGAAAAAAATTGTATACAATGAGGATGTATTGCAATTTCTGGTTACCAACAAAGACCAATTACAGGTAGCCAGGCCAGACAGGTCATTTCATTATTGCAACACCAATTATGCATTACTGGCACTTATTATAGAAAAGGTAAGTGGCATGCCTTACCCGCAATTTATTTATGAAAACTTTTTTGCACCGCTGGGCATGACGAATAGTTATGTATTTACCATGTCTGATTCTTCAAGAGCTCTTCCTTCGTATAATTATAAAAACAAACAGGAGGCATTTACTTTTTTAGATGCCGTATATGGAGATAAAAACATCTACAGTACTGCCCGCGATTTACTGAAATGGGAAACAGCCCTTAGCTATGGTAATTTGTTCAGGCAGTCTACCCTTGATTCGGCTTACGCTGGTTACAGCTATGAAAAGAAAGGTATAAAAAACTATGGATTAGGGTGGAGAATGCTGGAATACCCCGACAACGAAAAAATCATTTACCATAATGGATGGTGGCATGGCAACAATGCTGTTTTTGCCCGGATACTTAAAGACTCTGCTACCATCATAATCCTGGGAAACAGATACAACCGCAATATTTACCAGGCCAAAAAACTTTTCCCCGCTTTTGGAAATTATGCCACGGATGAAGATACGGAGGAGTAGTACAGGTATCAGATCGGCTATCGGTATCAAAAAAAGGATCAGGTAAGAAGCATCCGTATACAAAGTCCGAAGTCCTGAAAACCTGAAATTCGAAGGAAGCCGCCGGCTAATAATTTATTTTCCAAATTTTCAAATTTCCACACTTCCACATTCTCACATTTCCAAATCCCCTAATTTTACCGCTGCAAGCAAAATTCATGAAGCTATTTTCTGCTGCTCAAATCAGGCAATGGGATCAATATACCATACAAAATGATCCGGTAAGCTCCCTGGATCTGATGGAAAGAGCCGCCATGCGGTGCTGTGACTGGTTTGGTTCCAATATGCCGGCTCCTCAAAAGTATATGGTGTTTTGCGGCCCCGGCAACAATGGTGGCGATGGCTTAGCCATAGCCAGGTTACTTATTCTTAAAAACAATAAGGTACAGGTGTTTATCCTGGGAAACACCGGGAAAAACTCCGCAGATTTCCTTATAAATCTCGAAAAACTCCAGGCAATAACAACCCATATAGAATTATTGGAAGAAGAAACCACTTTCCCGGCAATCTCATCTGCCGATGTCGTTATTGACGCCTTATTTGGTAATGGTTTGAACCGGCCTTTAGATAGTTTATCGGGAGCATTGGTTACCCACATTAATTATTCCGGAGTTCCCGTTATTGCTATTGATATACCCAGCGGGATGTTCGCCGATAAAAGTTCAAAAGGCAATGCCGTTATTCATGCCACATTTACATTGACTTTTCAGGTAATGAAACTGGCATTTTTACTTTCGGAAAATGCCGCTTATACCGGCAAAGTTCACATTATGGATATTGGACTACACCAGCAATACTACAATGATACAGCAACGGATTTTGAAATCACCGAACCGGAAACCATCCATTCCTTCATTCAACCCCGAAAAAAATTTTCTCATAAAGGAACCTATGGAAACGCGGCACTGATTGCCGGCAGCCACGGTATGATGGGGGCTGCGGTGCTGGGAGCAAAAGCCTGTATGCGCAGCGGAGCAGGTAAGCTTACCTGTTATATTCCAAGCTGCGGGTATACCATTTTACAATCTACTGTTCCTGAAGCCATGTGCATAACCGGCACAAATGAAAAGTACCATACTTCTCTAACGCTCAATACCGAATATGATGCCTACGCCATTGGTCCCGGATTTGGACAGCATGAAACGGGAGCAACTGTTTTGGAAACCCTGCTGGATAAAAAACCCCGGCGACTGATTGTAGATGCCGATGGCTTAAACCTGTTATCGGCTAATTTCCATCTGTATTCAAAGATACCACCGCATACCATTCTCACTCCGCACCCAAAAGAGTTTGAGCGCCTGTTTGGAACTACAAAAAACGATTTTGAACGACTTGGGCTGGCACTTCAAAAAGCCAAAGAACTGCAGGTATATATCGTACTAAAAGGTAATTATTCTTTCGTAGCCACGCCGGGCGGGAAGGGCTACTTTAACCCAACAGGCAACCCGGGAATGTCCACTGCTGGCAGCGGCGACGTGCTCACGGGCATATTACTGGGGTTGTATGCCCAGTATAACAATGCGGAACAGGTTGCTTTAACCGGTGTGTACCTCCACGGGCTGGCAGGAGATATAGCCTCAAAACAACAAACGGAGGAAACGCTGGTGGCAGGAGATATTATCGAATGTATGTCAGCGGCTTTCGCACATGTGAAAACCGGTGTTTATTTTACCTAAATGGTATTTTTCAGCCTGAAACCCCTATTTTTGCCGTCCCAAAAACATAATATACAAGAACTCAACGTTTATGGACAAATTGTTCTATCTCGTGCCCGTTCTGGGGCTGCTCGGATTACTTTACACTTTTGTAAAATTCAATTGGGTTGTTAAACAGGATGCGGGCTCCGACCGTATGAAGGAAATCAGCAATTATATTGCAGAGGGTGCTATGGCTTTTTTAAAAGCCGAATGGAAGATATTAGGCTATTTCGTTGTTATTGTTGCCATCCTTTTGGGAGTTATGGCACAGGCAAATCCCCACTCCCACTGGTCTATTGCTATTGCTTTTATTTTTGGAGCGGTATTCAGCGCTGTTGCGGGTTATATAGGTATGCGCATCGCTACTAAAAGCAATGTTCGCACCGCCCAGGCTGCTAAAACCAGCTTAAGCAAAGCCCTAAAGGTTTCGTTTACAGGAGGTTCGGTTATGGGCCTTGGTGTTGCAGGTTTAGCCGTGTTAGGGTTGGGAAGCTTATTCATTATTTTATACATGCATTTTGTAAGCGGCATTGCGCCGGGAACAACGGAATACAATCATGCCATGGTAAAGGCAATTGAAATACTCACAGGCTTCTCATTAGGCGCTGAAAGTATTGCGTTATTTGCCCGCGTAGGTGGTGGTATATATACAAAAGCCGCGGATGTAGGTGCAGACCTGGTAGGAAAAGTAGAAGCAGGTATTCCTGAAGACGATCCGCGTAACCCCGCAACCATTGCCGACAATGTTGGCGATAATGTAGGCGATGTGGCAGGTATGGGAGCCGATCTGTTCGGCTCATACGTGGCTACAGTGCTGGCAACCATGGTGTTGGGACAGGAGACGATTTCTGTTGACAATTTTGGAGGGATGGCCCCAATACTGCTGCCTATGCTTATAGCTGCAGCCGGTATTATTTTTTCAATTATCGGTACCTGGTTCGTAAAGGTGAGTGATAATGCGGGAATCAATACAGACAATGTTCAGAAAGCCCTGAATATGGGGAACTGGGGTTCTATCATACTCACAGCACTGGCTTCCATTGGATTGGTATATTATATTTTACCAGAAACCATGTCGCTCCGCGGTCATGAATTCACCAAATGGGGTGTGTTGGGCGCTATTGGCGTAGGGCTTACAGTAGGAGCCTTAATGAGTATTATTACAGAATATTATACAGCTATGGGCAAAAGACCTGTACTGTCTATTATACGCCAGTCATCTACAGGTCATGCTACCAATGTAATTGGCGGGTTGGCTGTAGGAATGGAATCTACGTTTCTGCCTATACTGGTTTTGGCGGGCGGTATTTGGGGCTCTCATGAGTTTGCCGGCTTATATGGTGTAGCCATTGCTGCAGCAGGTATGATGGCAACAACTGCTATGCAGTTGGCCATTGATGCATTTGGACCCATTGCCGATAATGCAGGCGGCATAGCGGAAATGTGCGAATTACCTAAAGAAGTACGTGAAAAAACAGATGTGCTGGACGCCGTTGGAAATACTACAGCTGCTACAGGCAAAGGCTTCGCTATAGCTTCAGCAGCTTTAACAGCACTTGCCCTTTTTGCAGCTTTTGTGGGTGTTGCCGGAATAGATGGTATTGATATTTACAATGCTACCGTATTAGCTGCTCTTTTTGTTGGAGGAATGATACCATTTATATTCTCCTCTCTTGCCATACGTGCTGTAGGTGAAGCAGCAATGAGCATGGTGGAAGAGGTTCGCCGCCAGTTTCGCACCATTCCGGGCATAATGGAAGGCAAAGGAAAACCTGAATATGATAAATGCGTAGCCATTTCTACGGAAGCTTCCATAAAAAAAATGATGCTGCCCGGCGCCATTGCCATTATTTCTCCGCTGATCATTGGCTTTTTGGCAGGTCCCGAAGCATTGGGGGGATTTTTAGCCGGCGCAACCGTAAGCGGTGTGCTGATGGGTATGTTTCAGAACAATGCCGGCGGCGCCTGGGATAATGCCAAAAAATCCTTTGAAAAAGGCGTAGAGATCAATGGTGAAATGTTTTACAAAAAATCTGAACCGCATAAAGCATCGGTTACCGGGGATACCGTGGGGGATCCGTTTAAGGATACTTCAGGTCCGTCTATGAACATTCTGATTAAACTGATGTCAATTGTTTCACTGGTAATAGCCCCTACACTGGCAGAAATATACAACACTAAAACAGCGCAGGTTACTAATGACGAAAAGCAGCCAACCGAACAACTGATTACAAAAAAAACAAGTCAGCTTATACCATAACAATTTCTTAGATGTCATGCAGCCAGGTTTTTCAGAAAAGCCTGGCTGTTTTGTTTAGGACTGCTTCTCCATAGCCTGCAAAACAAATAATTTACCATTCGGTAAAGTGAATATTAATTACTGATATTCAGGTTTATATGGAATTTTTAAAAAATCATATATTGTTTTTCAACCTTTATTGCCTCATTGTGCGTACTTATACTCAATAATTTTCATAGAAATTTTACTGTCCTTTATCTTTGATTGAAGAAGATTAGTATCTTCACCATCTTTAGCAGCCCAACTACAATATCCTCTGTAAAAATACACTCCTCTTCCTGTTTAAAACGCTTTAGTTTTTTCAGCAAATATGCTATTTCCTCTATCCCGCTGACTACCATATTAGTTCAATCCCACTTCAATAATTACACTGATTTGTTATAACAAATATTTCTGTTCATGAAATCAATTCTACTTCTCTTTTTAGGCCTGGCAATTGTTGTGGATGGGATATCGCAAACATGGCAAATTGGGCCGGCTACATGGTCGAATACTGTGGTAAATGATCCCGCAGGATATAATGAAACTTTCGTACAGGACAATGTTACGCGCAGTGAAAATGTTCGGTACAACCATTACAGTCCTATCTTTAATGTTAGCAATAAGGGCTGGCTTAGCTATTTTAATACTTTCAATCCTTACGGGCGATCCACCAACAATACTGACTATTTTTTGTTCCAGGGCGAAAGTTTTATTCGCGGTGCGGAAGGTATAGCAATCTTTGATACGTTGCGATTAGATATTGGAACTGCTAATACCATGCACATAGAAAACAGCAACGGCGGTTATTTAATTTTAAACCCCACTGCATACCTGGGACAACCTCCGGGCGGTATTTCCATTTCCCGCGCCTTATATTTCAATAATGGTATTACCACCACATTAAGAGACAAGCCGGTAAATGGCGCCATTGTATTTGTAAACAACGCGTTTTATTCCGGTGGTTTAACAGACGCCCAGCACGTGGATGGTTTTGTAAGTGAAATCAATTACGGGGGTAGCGATCAACTACCGGGGCATAACGGCGATTTTACCTTTCCCGTGGGTAATAGCAATGCTGTTTATCAACTAAGAAGACAGGGAGTTTTTGAAGATAATGATCACACGCTTACGGTAGGCTGGATTGATGGCGATCCGGGTGCTACACCCGATCCAACCCGAAATTCCGATCCGGGCGTAGATCCTTTTAATCCCACCTCTCCAGCTTCAATATATCTACCTACAGGAATAGTTGGTGTGGCAAAAGCAGGTTTTTGGGACTGGCATTACCAGGATGCATCAATAACGCCTAACCCTAATGCTTACAACGGAAAGGGAATGACCAATGAGCAAACCATTACGGTTTCCATCCCTGATTTAAGCAATTACGCGGGTTTACAATCTACCGAACTTAGGTTATTAGGGTATGATCCTATTAATTTTATATGGCTTAATCTAAGTAGCAGCGCCGGCGCCTCCGGATTAACCAAAGGCTCTACTCTACAAGGCACTATTCCTGCAGGTCAGACAATTTCCGCACTGGCTATCGGCAGCACCAATAATGTGGTTCTGCCTGTAACCTTCAACGCCTTTACCGTTAAGGCAGATGGCTGCAAGACACTATTGGAATGGCAAACAGGCATGGAGCAAAACAACAGCCATTTTGTTGTTGAACGCAGTAGTAACGGAAATGAATTTATCACTATTGGTCGCGTTGGCGCCGTAGGCAACAGCAATAGTCTGAATACTTACAGGTTCACCGATGAAGCTCCTGCCAATGGCATTAATTACTACCGCATTACGCAGGTAGATTTTGACGGCAAACATTCCAGCACGGGTATAAAAGCAATACGAATACAATGCAGTGGAAATAAGGTTTCCTTAAAAGCCTACCCCAACCCCGCTACTACCGAGGTAAACATTCAAAGTGGCAAAACGGTAGCACAGGTGAATGTAATAGCCACCAGCGGGCAAACGGTTATGAAATATGTACCATCGCAAAACCAGGGCGGCACGTTCTCCCTGAATGTGCAACGCATTCAAAAAGGTATCTATTTATTACAGGTAATAAATAAGGATGGTACTGTTGACGTAATTAAATTATTGAAACAATAAACCAACTTCAATGTTGCATCAAAGGTGAAGGCATCTGCTTTCACCTTTTCAATTACCAGCATCTGCCCGCTTCCATCTTTGTTTTCTAAATTTTTCGTAAAAAATATTGCAATGTTTGTTTAGTTACGAATGAAATCGTATATTCGATACGAAAAAAATCGTAGACATGGCGCAGCAAAAAGCAATACGACCCACCGAAAGCGAACTGGAAATATTACAAGTACTGTGGACTAAAGAAAATGCAACTGTAAGAGAAGTGCATGAAATTTTGTCTGCCAGTAAAGATGTGGGATATACTACCACTCTTAAGCTGCTGCAGATTATGCACGAAAAAGGGCTGGTGAGCAGGAACGACTCCTCCAAAACGCATATTTATCAACCTGCAGTGAGCCGGGAAAAAACACAGAAACATTTTGTAGGCAAAATGATAGATAATCTTTTTTCGGGTTCCCCTGCCCAACTGGTAATGCAGGCTTTAGGCAATCATAAAACCAGTCCTGATGAACTGGAAGAGATACAAAAATTACTTAACGCGCTGAAAAAGTAATATAAAAGCGTTTCAATGACTGCCATATATCAATCATCATTTTTAATTGCCCTGGGGTGGACAATAGCTGCCAGTATATGGCAATCGGCATTACTGTGGATGATTTACCAGGCAATATGCAGTATAAACCGCAGCATATCACCTGCACGAAAACATTCAGCCGCCTTCCTGTTGCTATTGGGGTCCTTTGGCTGGTTTTGTATAACGCTGGTCGCTAACTATAGTGAAGCAATAAAGTTGAACACACAACTAACCGGATTAACAAAAAGTACAACTGCCGGAGCACCCGTGGCCTATTCCCCCGATATTCTTTTTTCTTACAACGGGTTAACAGATCTGGCCAATCAGTATCTTCCATATATTTCAGCAGCATATCTTGTGGTATTGCTATTGCTCCTGGTAAAATTAATAAACGCTTATTTGTATTCGAAGCAGCTCAAAACAAAAGGCCTGCTCCAAATAGATGAATACTGGATTACCCTGGTAAACAATTATGCCCAAAAAATTGGGATTGTAAAACATGTGCAGATACATCTCAGCCAATATATCAGTGTTCCGGCTACTTTAAACTTTTTTAAACCCGTTATTCTGCTTCCATTAGCAGCGTTTAACCGCCTTACCACACAACAGGTGGAATCGGTGATTTTACATGAGCTCGCGCATATTAAGCGCAATGATTACCTTATTAATATTATTGTATCGGTAATTGAAACTGTACTTTTCTTTAATCCATTTGTTCATCTTTTAGGGAAAGCCCTGAAAAAAGAAAGGGAGCATTGTTGTGATGATTTTGTGCTGCAGCACCGCTTCGATCCGCATAGCTATGCTTCAGCCCTGCTGTCGCTGGAGCAACTGAGGATGGGAATACAACCAATGGCCATGGCTGCAACCGGAAAAAACAGCCACCAATTGCTTGGCCGAATAAAAAGAATAATGAATGTAAGCACTACACATTTTAATTACGGGCAAAAACTATTTGCACTTGTTTTAATGGCTTCTATAATGATTTTCATGGCCTGGCTTTCGCCGCCTTCTTCACCAAACAACGGAACAACCATGGCAGAAGAAGTTTCTAACGATGAAGTAAGACTGAAAGACCGGCACCCCGGTGTTGCACCATACATAACTATTAATAGAACAACCCACTCATCAAAGCGCGTAAAAGAAATAGCCGGCGCAAACCATAAAAAGAACAATAAAGCTGCTTCACCTTTCTTAAAAAATCAGAATGATCTGCCTGCATTGGCAGTTAAATCATTGCCATTGCCAATACCTGCAAATCCCCCGCTGCCCCCGGTAGCTCCTCCACCACCTCCTCCGGCCAAAGAAAACAAGCCTGGGATAACGACCTCACCATCTTCCACTGAGCTGAACCAGTACTTTTCGCTTTATTTTACAAACAACGATGCCAAATGGAATACCCAGGAATGGTTGAATGCATATTTAAACCAGAAAGACCAATTAAACAACCAAATATCATTAAATGATCTTACATTACTTATGGATGCTTCTCAAATAAAACTCCTTCATAAGCATGCTGATTTTTTATTTTTTAACCCCCCGAAAAAAAACCTGCCTGATATAAAAAAGATATTTACTGAACAGAAATTAAAATTAGACAGTATAAGAAAAGCATCTGTTGAACTGGCTGAAAAGCAAAAAGAAATATGGTTAGAACAGATAAAAGAAAAAAGCACAACTGTCGAAAACGAGGCGCCGGTAGTATATGAAATTATCGTACACATTGACAATAGCAGACCGCTCCAGCGGACCAGGGTAAAACGCCTCCAGCAAAATGCGTCGGTGATCCTGCCTTCAAAAATGGCAGTGAGTGAAGGAAAAAAGAATAACACAGCTTTCCGAAAAGGCGTATCGGCATTTACGATTGCGGAACGCCGGCAAAGGATGGTGGTCTCACTATAAAGCAGGCTGGCAGGCTGATCAGTTGCAGGACATTAAAACAAACAACCTTCGAGACATGAATAAAAATATTTTCCTGTCCTGCTTTATCATTTCATTATTTTTTATTTCCTGCAATTCAGAAAGAAGTTTTTTTATTCTGCTGTGCGTCTCCTGACTTCGCAACTGCTATGTTCTCCGGAGACTTAGTCTCCGCCACATAAAGAAATAACATCAATAAGTTTTCAACCACTTATTCCGCTGTGCGAAGTCTCCTGACTTCGCACTTATTATGTTCTACGGAGACTTAGTCTCCGCTACATAAAAGAAATAACATCAATAAGTTTTCAACCACTTACCAGAATCTCCAGTAAATATAACACCAGGCTATTGCATACAATGCCAGCCATAGTTTAATGCTTTGCCACCAGAGTCTTTTTTTTATACCTTCTTCCACTTCCAAAGTGGTAAGCCAGGAGCGCCGCCATAAAAAAGGCTTTACCTGCTCCTTTGCTGGCGGCGTTGTGTTCAGTGAAACTATCGCGATCAGCAGCATGGTCAGTACCTGCGCTATGGCTCCAACATATAACCAATGAAGATGAATATCTGCAGCTAATAAAGAAACGGCGAGCGCTATCTGAATAAAAACACCTCCAATTAGCCCTGCAATTGCTCCGGCATAGCTCGTCCTTCTCCAAAAAATACCCATCAGCAATACAGAGATAAACGGAGTAGCCATATAAGTAACCCCGGTTTGAAAATATTTGAACAGCCCGATACTGCCCACCAAAGGGGCTATCAGTGATGATAGTAATAATGCTGCACCTCCGGAAAACTGTCCGGTAATGATCAGTTCCCTGTCTTTAGCATTTTTACGAATGAATTTTTTGTATACATCCAATGAGAAAATGGTAGCAATTGAATTGGATAATGCGCTAACGGTAGACATTACCGCTGCAAAAAAACCAGCCAGTATAACACCTTTCAATCCTGATGGAGCAAAAAGTTCCAGCGCTACCGGAAATGCGCGATCCTGGTTATCGGGCAATAAGGAAGGTCCCTGCTGCATTACATCTAACCAGTGGTATACGATCAAGCCCAACAGACAGGTTACCAATGGCCGGATAATATTAATGAACCCCGAAAAAATAAGTCCCATCATTCCGTCCCAGGTACTTCGGGCGGAAAGAATGCGCTGGATCATAACCTGGTTGGATGACTGGTAAAATAAAAATACGCCAAATGATGCAAGAATAAGCCCGGCGAATGGCGCTTCGGGATCACCAGGCGGCTGATAAAGGTGAAACCGTTCGGGAGCCGCAGCAACCATTGCATCCCAGCCTCCGGGTATTTTATCCAGCGCCACAAAGTAAAATATCACTCCTCCTCCTATCAGCATCACACACTGAATGGCATCCGTCCACATTACAGAGCTCAATCCGCCCAATAATGTATAACTGGCTGTAATGAGCACGATGCCCGCCATCACATATCCCTGGTTCCACCCGGTTAATTCACTGAGCGTAATACTTCCCCCATATATAACCGGTGGAAGAAAAACAAAAACATAACCGATCAGTATTACAAAACTGTAAATAGCACCACAGGCCGGACCGAAACGGCGATTTAATAACTCAGGCACCGTCATTATTTTATTCCGCAAATACAGGGGAATAAAAAAGATCATCATCAATAAATATGTAGGCAAAGCCCACCATTCCCAGTTGGCAATCGCCAATCCTCCTTTATAAGTAGCGCCAATCGTTCCTACAATTTGTTCGCTCGACACAGAGGTAGATACAAACGCGGCCCCGATAAGGTACCAGGGCATATTTCCCGATGCGAGGAAATATCCTTCGGTGGTTCGCTTTATCTTGCGTGCTGCCATCAACCCAATAATAACCACCAGCAATGTTTCTCCAACGATGATCAGTATGTCTAACAACGAAAGATGAAAATTCTCCATAAGAATACTGATAAGTCATTTAAATATTTCCTGGTGCTTGTTATTTTCAACACATAGGCACAATAGGGTCATTAGGAAAACACAGCGCTATATAAAACTATGCATACCCATGTTTCTATGCTTCTGTGCTAAATATTCAGAAACAATAACAAACTGGTTTTTATATCCGAACATTCAAAATTTACTTTATTATCCCTTTTTTGTTAAAGGTGACTCAAAAAGAGAAAAACCTTTCACTTTTGACCTCTCACTTTTGACTAAACATACGTCGCTTAAATCAACGCTGCATTCGTTACCTGCATCCGTTATAACAATCGCCAGCGTTGCAGGTGACACGCAGATTGGCCCGGTGCAACAAATATCCTTTCGCTCAATGTTTCCAGCTCTGCAAAATCTTTGCAAACAAATACTTCTGTATTGCTTCCGTTATCCACACATGCTTCAGGAATAGATAAACCGGGGCTGGTAATAACCAATGTTCCCTGTTGCTGAACAGCAGTAAGTACAGGACGCTCACAATGCCATCCGGCTTTCCCTCTAAAATCTCCGGGTTTTACCATCATCTGGTTGTTTACCTGTTGCCATTGCACAGGATCGGTTCCGGGCCAAAAATGAATATCTCCGGTATTGCAGGAAGCAAGCAACTGAGCTGAACGGGGAACACAGGTAATGGCCCATAATGCCCCCGACCATTCATCTTTTCCATTATTTTCAAGTATATGCTGTATCTCAAATTCTTCCTGCCCCGATACATTACCGATTACTATAGAAAGCCGGGCGCCACCTGGTCGTTGTTTAGCTGAGACATGCAGTTTTGAATCAATAATTTTAACGTCGCAGGGTTCATTATCGGGGTAATAGCTATCATCATTTTCAGGCGCCGTGGTAAAGCGGTGCCCTCCGTATATACGCCATTCACCTACGCGAAAATCCGTATCGTCTTCATATAAAACGTTGCCACTATTCCCGTAACTCAACGAGAGTATCCTGGGCCCTGCCGATGTACCTACCACTAATTCATGTTGATTAACGATACATTTTACCGCATCCCGGTTTTTCCATTTGACGAAAGAAAAATTCATGGTAAAACACGGCTTGTCAGTCCTCTCTGAAACGCATCCATACGTGTAAATCCTTCTGCATACCTGCAGCCGGCGGCCAATCCCCTGAACCGAGCCTGCACTTCAATCATATCAACCAGGTTTGTATTTGCCAGTTGCTGCATGGCCTTAAACTGACTTTTATGACAAGCCAGCATTTCTTTTTTTGTTTCAAACACTTCCGTAATGTCAACGTATTCAGTTGGCAAAAAATCTATTCCTCCAAGATTATCCATATAATATAGTTGCGATTGTCCAAAACGGCAGGCGGGGCGGGATTGGCCTGGAATATGCGGGAGGCCCTTTTGAAAGTACGAATCAAAAACCAGTTGACCCACATACCGGTGGTCCGGATGATAATCGCTGGGTGAATGGGTAAAAATAATATCCGGATCTGCTTCGCGCAATATATCAATCATGATCATGCGTTGCTCACGGTCTGGGAAAACATGTTCATCCATCACTCCGCCCCAGATTACCTTTGCACCAATAACAGCGGCCGCAGCACGGGTTTCTTCTTCTCTTATCCTTCCCAATTTGGCAGGAGCAGTTACCGCGTCGCCCATACTGCCATCCGTAAAAACAGCTATCGTAACCTGGCGCCCTTCCCTGGCATAACGGATAAGCGTACCTGCGCAAAGTATTTCCGTATCATCGGGGTGGGCAACTACACAAAGAATATTCATACAATTATTGATTAGAGTACACCGTAACGGTCGTATACCGTTCTTAGTGAATCGCCATTGAGTAAATCTATTCGCGACTGGTCTTCCCTGAATACTTTTTCATAAGCCATTTCAAGCACTTTGTCTTCTACCTCGCGTGGAACAACTACGATGCCATCAAAATCCGAAAATATCAGTTCGCCCGGGTTTACCACTACTTCGCCGCAACGGATGGGCACATCATACGCCATCACCCGCCCCCGGCCCAAACTATCCAATGGACGAATACCACCATAGAAAACGGGGAATTTCATTTCGATGATTTTTTTGCAATCGCGGATCATGCTGTCGCAAATACAACCCACTGCTCCGTTACGCTTGGCGATAGTGCTCATCAGTTCTCCCCATGGCGCATTGGTGCCTGCATAATCGGTAGAATGTACCACCACATCTCCTTTTTTCAGCGAATCCACTGCTTCAATCTCTAAGCTATACGGATCATCTTCAATATAATCCGTTTCCATCCAGCGGTACGTTCTTGCCCGGCCAACAATGGTACAGTTCTCCACATCAAGTGGCCTTAGACGCTGATGCATCGCCTGTTTCCTGTAACCCAAAATATCCAGTACGTCGCAAACAATAGCTACATACAGGTTTTCTTTTATCCATTTAAATTTCTCTTCGTCGGTGTAAAGATTGGTTTTTGTTTCCATGTTAAAATTATATTTGATGAGTTGTTTCGGGGTTACCAATTGATTAAAGATTTATGCAAAAATGTTTAAGCGCTTCTTCATTTATTTCAATACCCAAACCCGCACCCTGCGGAACAGCAATATATCCATCCGAATCCATTTGAACAGGGTTTTGAATAACTTCCCGGAGCATCGGGTTATCGCTCACATTGTACTCGAGGAACAGCGATCTCGGCAAAACAGCATTCAGGTGAAGACTCGCCGCTGTTAATAAATCGGTGAGCCAGGCATGCGGACAAACATCCACACCTGCGTGCTCCGCTTCCCACATTATTTTTCTTGCCTGTGTAAAACCGCCGCAACGGGAAAGATCGGGCTGTACAACATCAATTCCACCACGATGTATTAGTTCTCTAAACCCCCATGCGGTTGCTTCCTGCTCACCTGCTGCCAGCCTCGTTTTAACACCTGCAGCTTTTACTTTTCCATAACCATCGTATGATTCAGGGTGCAGAAAATCCTCGAGCCAGAATATATCATAGGGCTCCAGCGCACGGCAGAGTTTAATAGCATCGTAAGCGCTTCGGTTCACCATCCACCCGGGATCAATCATCAATTCAATATCCGGTCCCAGCGCTTCTCTTGCCGCTGCCACTAATTTAATGTCCTGTTTTGCATTTTGCCCGAACACACCCCAGCCAAATTTAACTGCTGTAAAACCGCGCTGCATATAAAATGCACAGGCCGCTTTCATTGCATCGGGAGTTGGCCGAAAGAGCGTAGACGCATACGCACGAACTTTATCTCGTCTTGCGCCACCCAGTATTTTATAAACCGGGCGGTTAATGGCTTTGCCTATGATATCGTGGCAGGCAATATCAAAACCAGATAGTACCTGCATGGCCACTCCCCTTCTTCCAAAATAAATGGTACCCCTGTAAATTTTATCCCACAGCCGCTCCACATCAAAAGGATCTTCACCAATAACCAAAGCGCGCAATCCTTCAAATACACCTGATCCGCTTTCGGGCGCATTTACTACCGCTTCGCCAACATGCGGCGACGTTTCCACATCCGACCAGCCGGTGATACCTTCATCGGTACTCACTTTCAGCAGTAAGCAGTGCTTTACACCCCTTGCTTCGTCACTCCCCGCCGGGTTGGTGATCCCGAAAGGCGACTGAAGGATGAACGCTTCTACATTGGTAATCTTCATATGTACTTTTAAAAACTTAATTAATCAAATACCAGGGCAACCTTCAAGGTCCTGTTGTGCCCGTTACGCGCCAAATCAAAAGCTTCTTCCCAACGGTCAAAAGGAATTTGATGCGTAATAATATCTTCCAGCGCCATGCATTCTTCGGTTAGGCATTGAAGTGATTCATCTATTTTATTTTCATCATTGCATGCGCCAGCTACTTCCAATTCTGAAACATGAATATTAAAAAGATTTAGCGCAACCCGTTCCTGAACGGTGCTGAAAACAACCAGCCGGCCTCGGGGACGAAGCGCCTGCAAACAGGCTTCAACCGCACTGGCAGCACTCACCGCCAATATGGCCACATCAGCAAATTTTGCAGGCACAGCATCTGTTATTATTTCCACTTCCGGTATCTGCTGAAGCCGGAAAGGTTCGCGGCCGGAAACCAGCACACGGGCTGCTCCCGCCCTCCGCGCCAGTTGTGCAATGATATTTCCAAAAGGGCCATCTCCGGCCACCAGCACTGTTTTTCCTTTTATATTATTCGACCGGGCTATGGCTTCCAGGCATACGGCCACCGGTTCCAGAAGCGCACCCAAAGCAAAGGATACACTATCAGGGATCGCCCGCACACGGTCTGCACGCTGAACAAAATATTCCGCAAAACAGCCGTCACGGTCAATACCCAGATGGCCCATACGTGAACATAAGTGTTCCAGCCCTCTCACACATTCTGAACAAACCCTGCAGGGCACCACAGGATGAGCGGCCACACGCGTTCCGGGTGTAAAACCGGTTACTCCTGACCCGCACACAGCAACAACACCCGCACCTTCATGTCCCATTACCCGCGGATATTTTATTCCAAACGGATTGGCTCTTATGTCATGCAAATCGGAAGTACAAATGGTTGCCGCTTTGGTTCTGATGAGCACTTCGCCTGCACCGGGAACCGGCACAGGGATGTCCACCTTCACCAACCTGTTAAGGCCCTGCAACTGCAACGACTTCATGTATGAAAATGAATCCGCCATTATTTTGATAAGGTTGGGTTTGGAAGTTCTAGTAATTCCAGGGTATTGCGATGAATAATGCCTTCGATAGCTTCAGGCGCCACAGCAGGTAACCCACTATTGGCGATGATATGATTAAGATCTCTTACCCTTGCTAAAGAATTACCTGTGGTGGTAAACGGAAAATCGGAACCGAACAATACTTTATGCTGTGCTCCATACTCTGCCAGCAAGCGCATGGAGTTGTAAAATTGCCAGGGCCTGTAGTATAAGGCCGATATATCTGCATACACATTGGCATGCCTGCGGATCACCGCGATGGTTTCTCCTTCCCAGGGATGTCCCAGATGCGCAAGCACCATTTTCAAATCAGGAAAATCAACCGCTACGGTATCAAAATGAACAGGACGCGAATAGTCGAGCCGGGTACCGCTAATGAAGGATGTGCCTGCATGAAACAGAACGGGCAGCCCGTGTTTTACACAATACCGGTATATATCATAATACCGCGGGTCCTGCGGATGCGCGTTCTGGTAAAGTGGCGCCAGCTTAATACCAACGGCGCCCAATTGTCGGTGGCATTTTTCCAGCTCATCCATATAAGCCGGTTGAAGCGGATCAATAGAAGCAAAGAACAATAACCTTTTGGGCGCTTTTGCTACATGTGCCGCTACCATTTCATTGGGAATATTCCAGCCGGTTGCCGATGCCTGCAGGCCAAATACAATAGCCACATCGGCCGCCGCAGTTGTTTCAAGATGTCTTTCTTCCACATTACCCCATAAAGCAGTATCTACGCCGCACCTTGCCAGATCAGCATTCAGCCCGGGCCCAAAATGCCGGCCGGCATCAAAAACATGTGTATGGATATCTACGATCATAATTTCTCTTTTAGCAATCAGCCATTAGCTTTCGGCTTCATTATTCACCATTCACCACTGCCCATTCACTATTGCCTCCACCTTATTCAAACGACCAGTAATGCACCGCCCAGGGTTCTAATTTTAAAGTTAACGATTGATTTCCTTTTTTGATCTGAACAAAAGGATCAGGACGCAGGCGCTGATTTTCCTCTAACCCCGCTCCGCTTGCATCCAATACAATATGACGAACCCGCATGTCTTTGGGAAGATCGCTGAGACTTAGTTTTACGGTTGCCGGCTGATCAGAAAAATTCCAAAGCATCATATTGTGCATTCGCAACTTAGGATCATGGGTTGCAAAACCATGTACTTTATTGTTTGAGGAAGTAACGGCTAATTTATTGCCCGCCATCCTGGATAGCAATTTAAAAGTATAGTATGCCGGCCGTAACTGGTTTTGATAATCAATCAACCCACTGAATTGCGCCTGCCTGTTCCACCACCGCGTCATAAAGGCTGTTCCTTCCGGAGAGTGTATCCGGGAAAATGTTTCAAACGATACATACCAGTCACGGATTTGATAATAACACGACCAGTCTAATCCAGCATCCTTCATTTGCCAGATGGTTTCGGCCACGTAACAGGGATGAAACCTGGGGTCAAGCGGGGGATTGAACAAGTCCATATTCCATTCATTCATGATGGTTTCCGCTTTTACACCAGGATACTGCGCAACGAGATTTTTTACATATTCAATCTGTCCGCGAATAGCTGTCGGGCTATTGTTGTAGTTATGAAAAGAAACAAAATCCAATGGTATTTTTTCGGCAGCACAAACGCGAAGCAGTTCGGGCAGGATAGGCGATTTATAATATGCCAGCGCCGGCCCGCCAACTTTTGCGTTCGGATCGGCGCGAAGGATGGCAGCAACCGTATGTTTATAATACCGCGCATAACTTTCGGGTTTGAACCGGTAAGGCGTACCGCCTTCTTCACCAATATCCACTTCATTGCCTACTTCCCAATAGGTTATACCAGCGCCCTTATCAAGATAATGCTTTACCACATCATGCACAAACTGCTCCCACCCCGTATAATCATTGGGCTCAACAATATCCTGGTCTATTACCGGAAAAAACAATTTGGGCTTCAAACAAAAGCTCATGAAAGGCTTTGCTCCTGTTTGCAGAATGTTGGTCACCATACTATCCAGCGTAGTAAAATGATACTTTCCTTTGTCCGGAATAACATTATAGTATTCACTTACGAATAACCTGATGATGGCAGGATGCAATGCTCTGATTTCCGTTACCCGGCTGGCCAGCATAGGCTCTTCCGATAAGCCGCCCTGCCCCAATGCCATCTGTTCCATTTTCATGGGGCCGAGACTTTTACCAAACTCCACCTTTACATTGGTGGTTTGCGCGCATATATTTCCACCAACAGAAAGAATGATGGTTAAAAGCAATGTGTTTAATTTCAACATAATTATCTATATAAGAAAGAAAGGGAATGCTGTTAATCCTAATACTTTGCAGAAATAAGATACTTTTTTGCCTGGGGCGCCGGTATCCGGATATATTCTTTTTTTACATCAAAATTTTTCCATCGCTTTCCGTTCACCACTACCGATTTGATAGCCTTACCTTCCGGGTGCCGGAACCTTACCAATAATTGTTTGGGGGGATTGCGATCGGGCATATCAATTTCTGCATTTATTTCATTGCCGGCATTCTCCCCGTTGATGGTAAATGATATATTTCCAAAATAAGTCGGCGCGTTCTTCACTTCAATTTTTTTTCCATTCTGTAACCAGTCGCGTGGAATAGCCTGGCCGATCAGCAGCGTATCAGTACCCCATTCATTGATCAGCATCCTCCTGTAAATTTCAAACCAGGCGCCATCCGTGCTTGGTGGCCCATAATACTGGCCCCAGGCCCAGCGATGCTCCAATGGAGTGAACTGTTCGTGCGAGAACCCGCAGGCCATCAGGCTGTAAAATGCACGGATAACCGCTTTGGGCTGATCCCTTAAAAGATAGGCTGTTGCCTGCTGAACGTATACGGGCTCATTGGCCGCACCCTGGTTTTTAAAAAACAGGTTGTCTTCATGATCATGCAGCATGGAGGTGGTAAGCCAGTTATTGGCATCAATAACGCCCAGCCGGGTGAGGTGTAAAGGACCAGTGTCTACATCGGTTGGATACCACTGATCCATCATGCGCCGGGGTGTCATGGCATCGGTTGGAACATAGTTGATCCAGGTACCGTCTTCCAATTGCACCACAGGCGATTTTACACTACCTCGTGCAAACTCCCTCACAACATCTGCTTTCATTTTTGCTGCGATGTCCAGTACCTCTTCAGCACGGGGATGGTTAAACGCAGACAGCGCTTTGGCAAACACTTCCAGCCCACCCACATAATATGCCTGGTTAAAAGCCCACTCTCTTTCGGCATTGGTAAGATCATTGAGCGGCGCCAGGATCAGTCCTGTTTTATTTGCGCCTTCATTTGATTTGGCTACCTGCGCCAGGCACCAGTCTAAGGTTTTGAGGGAATTCGGAAGCAACTGTTCAAATTGCTCCCTGTTTCCGGACAATAAATAGTTTTGAGCAATGGCATACAGTTGTCCGGGCGAATACACCCCCCAGTTGGCGAAACCTCCTATTCGTCCATCTTTCTGCTGCTGGCTTCTAAACATGTCCGCATACTCATCCTGCGCTACCTTATCATACCCGCGCAAACCATAGATCATATAATCAACATATACCGCCTGGTTAATGGGCCAATCCGCGTTTCTTTGTCCGTACGCCGTGTTGGCATAAGGCAGATCCATGTGATCCTTTCCATCTATATCCAATGTGTGGCGGGGCAAAATAAGGGAATGCCAGATATTGGCGCGGAACAGTTCGTTTACCGCCGTTTCAGGCACTTCAAAATGAGCGCCTTTGCTGATCCAATCTTCCCAATAATCTGTTATACTTTTCTTTGCCGCCGCAAAACCAAGATTATTTAATCTTATAGCTTCGGATGAAACAATCGCAGGTGAAGGCAGCTTCGCTACAAACTCCCTGGTTTCTCCTTCTGAAAGAACACCGGAAACGGTTAATTCAATTTGTTGCCCGTTGTTGTTTGATACGGCATCGCCCGCTTTAACCGTAATTCCTTTTCCTGTTTCCAGCAACAAAAAAATATTACCGGTTTGTTTATCGGCGATAGCCCAGTTGTCCTGTACTTGTATGGCCTCAACTTCGTGATCTTTTAGTTCATTGTGAAGCGATATACCAAAACTAAAGGTTCCGGCTTTACCAGCTATACTCACCTTGCTAAACATTACACTGGGTATATAACCGCGTATGGTTGTTCCCAAATCAACAAGGGGCGCAGCGAACTGTTCTATGGTGGCAACCTGTCCATTCTTTTCCAGGCTGGTGATGATGATGGGCAGTCCATTATCTATTTCCTGGCGCTTCCATGCACTCTCCTTCCAAAGCAGGTTGAGCCTGAACTTATGCGGAGAAGCAAAATCCGGGCGAACATTGCCCCACCTGTCAACCGCAAACTTATAAACCGATCCATGAGCCGCTGCTGTTACGGTAAGGTGTCCTGTAGTACCCATCCACCTGGTTTGCCAGGAGGCATCCCATTGCAGCGGATTGCCAAAATCGGGCCACAGCTTATTGAATGTCTCTAATGATGCATCCGGCTGTTCTGCAACGGCATCGAGTATGCGCTGTCCCTGCAAAGAGGCAATATGCGATTTAAATTCAACAGGATTATCAGCCAGAGTAATAAACACATCCTGCTCAGGGAGCCACATGGCGCCATGCCTTACGAGTTGCTCTAATTCAATAGTAAAACCCCTGGTACCTTCCTTATCCAAATGAACAGTAAGCAAAGGCGCATCGGGTTTATTCCAGGGATCATCTTTCAGGCGCGCTGCCTGCCCCGGCGACCCATTGATCATCAGGTAGCCCCACATGGCATCATCATCTACTGCATAGCCATCCTTCCACCCCGCTAATTTTCTTAACGGAGCAGAAGGTGTTGGCCAATTGATATCCGCTATCAGTTCATCGGTATCGCCTGCGCCACAATTAAGCACAGATACTGCAGACACTTTATCGTTCTTTTCAATTCCCTTACCTGGAAGGGTTGAAACCGTAAGCCCGGGTGAACCACTGATCAGTTGCACGGTACGTACGGTGCGGTGGGATGCCGCATGGCCAAAGGATAGTTTCAGCTTAACACTTTCCTTACCGGCGGGTTTTGTTTGTGCAACAACGGATGATGTAAAGTATACATTCATTCCCAGCCCCAGTACAATAGCGGTTAATGTAGCTAACTGTTTTATACCTGTCATAATGCTTCGCCTTAGTCTTATCTCTTAAAGATAACTATTCATAATTTGGATTTTGCTCAAGTTGTGGATTTACGTCAATCGCATACTGAGGTATCGGTAAAAGATAATTTTTTGCAGGATCAAACGCTTTCGCACCGCCGCCTGCAGGCACTACCGTATACACTGTATTTCCTCCAACAATATCAATCTTAATAGCATGCACTGTTCCGTTCAGTTTAACTTCAGCAAGCCGTGAACGCAACAGATCTGGCAATCTTTTATCTTCGAAAGCCAGTTCCACTCTTCTTTCGCGAAGAATAGCCTTCCGCATATCAGCCTGGTTCAAACCCAAAGGCAGGTCGGGTAAATCTGAACGTTCTCTCACAGCATTTACAGCATCATATACCGACTGATCGGGACCGGAGGCTTCATTTCTTGCTTCGGCATAGCTCAGCAGCACTTCTGCATAGCGGAAGATGATAAAATTGGCACTGTTGCCATTATCCATTGCGCCGGCATATTTAGGATTTACCATTTTGCGAACATAATAGCCTGTTCTGGTTGAAATGCTGCTGTTGTTCAGATCGGTGGCATTGAGGCTGCCTACCCCCTGTTTCATGATCATGGTAGCGCCCAGCCATTCCGATCCATCGTATACAATGGATTCATAAAATCTTTTTTCCCGGTTAACATAAGGTTTCTGCGGATCATAACCAGATGCAGGATCGGTAATGGGTAACCCGTTGGCCATTGCATATTCATCTACGATATCCTGCGTGGGATCCAAATGTCCCCAGCCGGTTAATGAGCCATTTACAAAGCGTGGCCCTATCTGCCCTACATAATTGGCTAAAGATGTTCCGCCCAAATGCTGCCGGCTGAATATTACTTCTACGTTATTGTTGTTCTCTTCAAAGAAAAGCGTTGCGTAATCCGGGAACAGGTCGTATTTATTTAAGTCAATTACTTTTTGAAACGTGGTAGCCGCTTTTTCCCAGCGCGATAAATCATTGTTCGGATTTTTCAGCGCACCTGCGTTAAACAGTTCACAGCTTCCCTGTAAGGTAAGCGCGGCGCCCTGCGTGGCTCTCCCCGATGCTGCCGATACCGGTAAATCGGGTGCTATGGCAGCACATTCTGAAATAATGAAATCCGCCGTTTCTTCAGAAGTATTGCGCGGTCTGAAAACCGCATCACCCTGCTCGCTTAAATTAAGTACATCTGTAATAATGGGCACGCCGCCATAGTAGGTCCATAACAAAGAATAAAAATACGCCCGCAGAAAACGTGCTTCCGCCAATCTTACTTTTTTCCAGCTTTCAGGCAAATCGGAGGCGGTTGCTTTTTCAATAAACAAATTACATTTCCGGATATTGGTATACTGGTTCCATTTGCTGGGTGTATTGCTGGGAATATAAAGACCGGGGCCGTAAACATTGGTGCTTACGCGGCCAGCCTAACCATTCAATGAATTGTCGGAATAATTATCCCAGGGGTCATCTGTTGCCATTGAGGGTACAGACGCGTAAATATTATTAAGAAACAGATCCGCATTCTCGGGAGTTGCCCAGAGCGTGGCATCTGAAACCTGTTGCTTGGGCGTTACCTCCAGAAATTTTTTGCAGGAGGTGAAGGAAAACGAGGTTATCATAATGATTGCCCCCAATGATATCTTAAAGAGTTGCTTGTTCATACTTAAATATTTTTTGCTCATTAAAAGGTAATATTAGCTCCTACTGAGAGTGTTTTCTGATTAGGATAACCCCAGGTGCCATTTGGTATCCATGAATTATTAGGACCAACTTCGGGATCGTAGTTCATCAGTTTTGTCCAGGTTAAAATATTTTGTCCGGACAAATAGATCCTGGCGCCCTGAATTTTGATGCGACTCATAACAGCCGATGGAATAGTATAAGAAAGCGTAGCGCTCTTCAACCGCAGGTAACTTGAATTACCCATCCAGAAAGAGGATGTTTGAGAATTATTTACTGTTGGCGAAGATGTTAACCGCGGAAATTTAGCATTTGTATTTTCAGGAGTCCAGTAGTCGAAGTTTTGCACATAAGGAAGCATGGTTTCCCAGAAAGGCATGATAGAAGAGCCGTGATAATACCAATTGGTTTTTGCTGTACCCTGGAACAACAGATCCAATGCAAATCCTTTATATTTCACTCCCGGAGAGAACCCATAGATAATTCCCGGAACTGCTGTAGGATCGCCGATTACCGTTAAGTCATCATTGTTGATCTGACCATCCTTATTAAGGTCTTCATACCTGATATCGCCGGGTTGTACCGCTCCCCAGGGTTGTGTGGCTATCCCCGGCTTTAAAGCGCCGCTGCCATCGAAATCATCTGCCTGGAAAAACCCTAAGGCATGATATCCGAACTGCGTGCCTAAGGGTCTTCCGGTACGCCGCCGGTTGGGGTTATCATAAGTGGTAGGACCTTCAAAAATCTGTAGCATTTTGTTCCTGGCATAAGTCATATTAGCGCCCAGGGATACCTGCAGATCTCTGGAAAAATCATATACTGAACTGATCGTAAGATCAAAACCACGGTTTGCCATTATACCCGCATTCACCTGGCTAAGTCCAACACCATATTCTGCGGGCACGATCACATCCGGGGTAAGGAGCATATTGGATCTCTTTTCATAGAAATAATCTATTTCAAAGTTTAATAGCCCCTGCCACAAATTGGCTTCCAAACCTATGTCTGTCTTTCTGGCCCGTTCCCATGTAATAGCGGTGTTAGGCTCTGCTCTTTCACGGATACCCTGAACGGCATTGCCGCCCAGAATATAATTGGTACCCAATACATCATAGGTGCTCATGTACTGGAAAGGGCTACCGGCTAATGCGCCAACTTCCCCATAAGAAGCCCTCACTTTCAGGTTGTCGAGCCAGCTAAACTTATCCTTCAGGAAATTTTCTTCCGATAAACGCCAGCCCACAGAAAACGCCGGGAAAAAGCCCCATCTTTTATCGGGTGCAAAATAATAGCTTCCGTCATACCGTCCGCTTGCTTCCACTAAGTATTTCTGCGCATAGTTGTAAGCAACCCTGTACACCAGACCCGCCTGCCTTGCTGAGGTGGAAGCGCCGCCTGTAGACATGTCGGCTGAGCTGGAGCTACCGAGGTTAATTTCATCTACCGTTAAATTAAAATTTCTTCTCGATGCCGCGAGGCTTGCCAGGTCATTGGCTTTCGCTTCAAACAAGCCCAGCACCGCTATATTGTGATTTCCAAAAGAACCGTCGTAATTCAACCCGGCCTGGTAGGTAAGCTGCGTTGCAAAATCAATATTCTGGCTAAGCGAAGGTTTGGTTTGTCCCCAGATCCCATCATTGATAACATAAGGCGTTTGCGACTTATCAAGGCTTGCTTTGTGCACAGGCAGCGTCCATAATTTACGAGCCGTGTAGGTAGGGTCGTATGCAATTGTTCCTCTTAATTTTAAACCAGGAACAAAGGGTATTTTCTGCTCAACAGACAGTTGCGAATACAGCGCGTTGATATTGTATTTATCGTATCCGCTGTTGAAAAGGCTGCCGGTAAGGAATGTGCCCGGCATACCATTGCTGAAACGAAGGGGTCCATACAACGGGTGAAGGTAGCCGATCAGCTCAAAAATACGCCCGGTAGAGACAGCGGGGTACTTGCTGTTTTGATTGCGCCCGTTAAGGTTAAATGAAACGGAGGTTGTTGACGTTACCTGTGCATCGAGGTTCAGGGTAAGATTAAACCGGCGTGTACTGGTGGCCGGCCACATCCCTTCCTGCTGCATATAGCCAAGTGCCGTATAATATTTTATTCTTTCAGAACCGCCTGAAACCTCCACATTGTGCTGTGTTATCAGTGGATTTTTATTGGTAATGGTTCCCCATATATCCTTGTGTGTCGGGTATGCATCGGGGTCAGAACCGTCCTGGAATTTTTGCAATTCTTCGTCTGTATAAGCTGCAGGCAAACCTTCATTGGCAGCGGCCGCATTCCTTAATGTAGCGTACTGGTATGAATTCACAAAATCGGGCAGCACTACCGGGTTCTGGAATCCCACATAACCGTTGTAGGTAAGCGTTGGCGCGCCGGTTTTACCTTTTTTGGTAGTAACCAGTATTACACCATTGGCTCCGGCAACACCGTAAGGCGCTACAGCAGCGGCATCTTTTAACACGGTAAATGTTTCAATGGCATTGGGATCAAGGTGCTGAAACGACCTTGGAATACCGTCAACAATCAGCAGGGGCTGGTTGGCTCCGGTAGAAGACAAGCCCCTGATGTAAATATTGGAACCGTCATATCCCGGCTCGCCCGAACCCTGCTTTACAATAACGCCCGACACTCTTCCGCCCAAACCATTGCTTAAATTGGCAATAGGCACGGAAGCGATATCTTTTCCTCTCATGGTAGACACGGCCGCAGTTAAAGACGTTTTCTTTTGCGTTCCGTATCCTATTATTACTACATCGTCGAGCACATTGCCTTCCGATGCCTTCAAAACAATAGCCAACTGGTTTTGGTTACCAATTTTTATTGTTTGTGTTTCATACCCGGTATGTGAAATAACAAGGGTTTGCCCCGATGACACACTTAAAGTAAACACCCCATCATTGTTGGTAGTGGTACCAACCTGTGTTTCCCGGATGATAACGGATACATCTGCCAAAGCAGTTTCACCGTCCGTAATTTTGCCTTTAAACGTAAAATTGTTTTGCGCGACAACAGAGTTCCCGAGCAAGAGCGCAATAAACAGCATTAACACTGTTCTTCCTGAAATCGGAAATGGTAATAGTTTTAAATTCATAGCAATTGTTTTGTGTGTGTAGCTTAATTTTAAGTTTAAAACGGGTCGTTTAACTTGTCTCCCAGTGCCACACTACAAAACTATTTTTCAAACACCTATCTTTTTTGCACAATATTGCTTAATCAGTACCCTATTTTGCATATAAAAACCAAAGACTACCCTATTTTGTACAACTTTTATACTATTTTGATGTGTGTGATACTAAATTAGGATAAGCACATTGGTTCATGTATATTTAGTTCATGAAACCGCATTACAAACCCATACCATCCGAATCGAATTTATTTAAAGTAGAATTCCAGAAAACCAGTAAAGAATTTTACTACCCCTGGCATTACCATGCCGAGCTTGAACTAACCTTTATATTGGGTGGACAGGGTGTAAGATATGTAGGCAACTCCATCGAAAATTTTTATGAAGAAGAATTGGTTTTACTTGGCTCTAACCTGCCTCATGCATGGAACACCACAATAGAACAGGATCAACCGGTAACGGCTATTGTTGTTTACCTGAAAGAAGATTTTTTTGACAAAACCTGGATGCAAAGCATCGAGTTTGAAGGGATAAGAAATTTATCTGCTTTGATGAATAAAGGAATAAAAGTTGACAAAAAAATTGCTTTGGCGCTTAAACAAAAATTTTATGATCTGCTGAATGCAGCACCTTTTGAAAAACTCATGATCTTACTGCAGATACTTGAGTATCTCTCCCACAACCAGGAGTACAGATTTTTATGCGAGCAGGAATTCGTGGGTGATTTTGATGACACAGATAAAAAACGCGTCAATGCCGTTTATGATTATATACAAAAAAACTACCTGCACCAGATATCACTTGCCGATATTTCATCTAAGCTAAATATGAGTGAAGAGTATTTTTCCAGGTATTTCAGCAAAACAATGAAAAAACCTTTTTTCGAATTTTTGAATGAATATAAAATCAACAGGGCTTGTAAACAGTTAATTGAAACAGATAAGCAAATAAGTGAAATATGCTACGCGGTGGGGTTTGAAAGCATACCATTTTTTTACAGGCAGTTTAAAAAGTTTAAAGACTGTCAGCCCAAAACCTACCGCAAGAACTTTCAAAAAGTGTCTTTGTATCAGCCGGTATGATCTTTATGGGCGTTCATGCTGAATGGTTCAAATCTGGCTGGAGTCAACCAATCCGCAGCATTTCGAAATTTAAAACTGCACTTTCAGGGATAACCGGCTGGATAAGCGTTATGCAGGCAGCAAAATGGATATGGCGATCAGCATTGCCAGTGGGCAAACCCGGATAAATTGGGAGAGCCCTCTGAAGTGTTTTCGGGACTAATGCGCAATATTTATATTCCTGACAACCTGTTCGAAGATGAATCAGTGTGCGCCAGTGCTGAGGGAATTTTAAATACACCCTTTGTTTGCTTAATTATTACCAATAACGTAACTTAAAGGCGCCGTAGATTGTTTTGTGGCTTTATGCTGTTTACTGCACCTAAATATATACAGGCAAATGGCCTGTTCAAATGGCAACAAACATGTAAATGCTGCCTTATTTTTATTATGCTTTCCTGCGTATTATTTCAGTGGATTACGGCGCAAACAAAAGCAATTGACAGTCTGAAAAAAATATTGCCTTCTTTAAAAGGTATTACCAGAGCAGACTGCCTGAATGAGTTAGGGGCAGAATATGCAGACCGGTATTGGACTACATCACAATACCTACAAACCGATTCGGGTCTGCTTTATACCATACAGGCAATGAATGAAGCGGGTCAACTGCATTATTTGACAGGTATCGGAAAGGCCAATCTGAATATGAGTATTATTGAAGAAGAGCACAATAACCTTGTAGTGGCAGCAGATTATTTACGAAAGTCACTGCCTGTTTTGCAAAAAGAAAACAGGACTGCGGATTTTCACAGGGGCAGGACTTTTCTCGGCTGGTGTTCATACCGTCTTGGATTAATTGAGCAGAGCATTTCCATATACCAGGAAGAGTTGCCTTATTACGAAGGCACAAGAGATACAGTGCGGCTTGATAAGCTTTACAGAATGATAGCAAGATCTTATAATTCACAGGGAAATTCAGAAAAGGCATTCACCTACCTGGAAAAAGATTTTGCAGTTAACAAACCGGTAATAGATATATGGGGCAAAAGAAGTACTGCAACCTTAAAAGCTGTTGTTTATATGGCGGCGGGCGATACCCCAAATGCTGTATTTTATTATAAGCAGGCCGCCCTCGTTTCAAAAAATCAGCGGTCAATTTTAGCATCCTACCAGTATAATATGGCGGCTGCTTTGATACTGGAAAAGAAATACGATTCCGCTTTATTTGAAATAAGAAATGCCATCACCGAGATCCAATCCTCAAAAGATGATTCATTATACAGGAAGCTTGTACTAATGAATAACTATACCGTTTTAAGCGATATACTGTTTTCTTTAAAACAGTATGACAGCGCTATTATATACGGAAGGCGGGTAATGCTGTTCTATAAAAAGTGCAACGATGTGCCGGGTCTTTTATCAGCGCTTAAAACACTTGCCGCTGCACACAACTCAAAAAATGAGAATGCTGCCGCACTGTTATATGCCAGTCAACTGCTGGCCTATGCAAAAAAATCAGGAGCAAGGCCATTTGAAAGGGAAGCATATAAGGTATTATGGCATATCTGTTCAAATCAGAAAAAAATAAATGAAGCAAAAGACTATCGCTTAAAATATACGTTGCTGAATAACGATTTGCGAAATGACAAATACATATCGCAGTCGGCAGCATGGAAGGCTATTAATGATATTAGAATAAATGAAGTTAAATACGAAAACCAGTTAAAGCTAAACGAAGAAAGCAACAATGTAAAAATAGCATCCATTAAAGAAGAAAAGAAAGTTCAGCAGTACACTTTTATTTCAGCAATTGCTTTGATCAGTATATTTACCATTTTAGTGATCAGAAACAACAAGCTGAAAAGAAAAAGAGATCAGTTGCAATTGATGGTGACTGAAGCGAATATTGCGCTTGAAAAACAAAAGCGTGAACAGGAAGTGACACAACTCCAGCAGCAAAAAGCCGAGCTTGAAATGCAGGCTTTACGGGCACAAATGAACCCGCATTTTATTTTCAACTGTCTTAATTCCATCAATAGGTTTATTATGAATAATGATGCCGCAAAGGCGGCGGATTATCTTACTAAATTTGCAAAGCTCATTCGTATTGTGCTGGAGCAATCCGGAAAACCATTTGTGCTGCTTGAAGATGAGCTGAAATACCTGCGCCTGTATATGGATCTGGAAGCCCTGCGGTTTGAAAATCCTTTTCAATACCAAATACATTATAACGGAACAGATATATCTTCAGTTATGATTCCCACTTTAATAATACAGCCATTTGTTGAAAATGGCATCTGGCACGGGTTGCAGGGTAAAGAAGATGATGGCAAAATAGATATCAGCCTACACCGGGATAAAAATATATTGCATTGCAGGATTTGCGATAATGGCATTGGCAGAGCCGCCGCAGCAAAAGAAAAAAATAATGCTGAAAAAAAATCTTTGGGGATGGCTCTTACAAAAAACAGGTTGCGGCTTATTAATTTTAACAGCCAAAATGAACCGGCAATTACCTTTCATGACGTGGTAAACGAAAATGGGCAATGCGCAGGTACTCATGTTGATATCAGCATTCCCGTGCAGGAAATATAATTGTAGTACACTTGATCAAGGCAATAATTATAGATGATGAGAAGCATTGCAGCGATAACCTGCAATGGCAGTTGCAGCAATATTGCCCGGAAGTTGAGGTTGCCTGCATTTGTAAAGACCCAAAGCAGGGATTGAATGAAATCAGTAAGCAGCAGCCGCAACTGGTTTTCCTTGATGTGGAAATGCCAGGTATAAATGGCTTTGAAATGCTTGAGCAACTATCAGACATCAGCTTCGATATCATCTTTACCACAGCATTTAACCAATATGCCATTCGCGCCATAAAATTTGGCGCGCTGGATTATCTGGTAAAGCCAATTGACAAAGATGAACTGCGTGTTGCAGTTGATAAGGTATTAAAGCGTACCAATAATCAATCTTTAAAGCAACTCGCCGCATTGCTTACGCATATCACGAAAAACAATGATTTTTCTTTTCAAAAAATTGCTTTGCCAACTATACATGGGTATGAATTGGTGCCACTGAATAATATTATGTATTGCGAAAGCAAAAGCAACTACACCAATATTCATTTAAATAACGGGCAACAGATACTTATTTCACGAACGCTGAAAGATATTGAAGAGTTGCTCAATATGCACCCGTTTTTCAGAATCCATAATTCATTTTTAGTAAACCTGCAGTATGCTATCCGTTATATCAGGGGTGAGGGAGGTTTTTTAGTATTGCATAACGATATTACCGTGCCTGTTTCCCGCAACAAAAAGGAAAACCTGCTTAAACTCATTACTCATCTCTCTGCCTGATCTCCTTTCCCTATCCCGGTTTTCACTGTCCGCTCATTCATTTCCGCAGTCTGCACAGTACTTGTTTTAAACTGTAGGTGTTAATTATATTTTAGCAGTCAGAAGTATTTGTTCAATTAAAAATTAGTTTATGACAAAGAATATTCTTCTCTTGAAAAAGATTTTTTTTATGGCTGGCGTTTATACTTTATCTATCCTCACCTGTATACATGCCAATGCACAACATAGCCTAACCCCGGAATATACCGGCGTCCGCATAGCTTCACCAAATAATACCGGCAGCAAGCACTATATTAATGACATCAGTTTAGAAGCAATGAGGAACTTTAAGCAGCGCTATAAAGATGTATCCAATGAGGTTTGGAGTAAAAACAACCTGGGTGAATACTTTGTATACTTTACTTCAACTGGTACTACTACCAGGTTGTTCTTCACTAAACACGGAAAATGGTATGCTACCTTAAAAACGTATACGGAAGATAAATTACCCTTTGCAATACGCGATCAGGTAAAAAGCAAATACTATGATTATAGCATCGAATTTATTAATGAAATTGTAACAGTATACAGCAACTCGCTGCCCGTTTATATTGTTAATATAAAATACAGGAATGACATTAAAATACTAAGAATATACGAAGGCGAAATGGAGGTGTGGAAACACTTTGAGCAACCATAAACACATGATATGAATATGTACATCTTTGATCTGCTGATTTTCTTTCACTATCGCAGCGTCATAATCCGCTAATTCATTCCCGCAATCCACGCAGAAAGAAAAATTCAAAACAGCGGCAACCGGCATTGCCAATACATTAGCGGATAAAGCAATAACAGGAAACGCGGAAAGGTCTTTTTGGCCTTATCGTGTTGTAATGAATGCCGGTGAAATAACGGCTCCGTATGGCGCCAACTTAGATAGGCGCCTGTTCGCTTCCGGAGCATCTGGTCAATGCGAAAACTGGCAATGTTGCCGCATACCAAAACACTGCCCGATAATCCATCATTCGATCCTCAATGGAAAATACATACCCCTCAAATGATACAATGGATGGAAACCTATTTTGTAACCCCTTTGAAAGCCCCGTAAGTAAAGGCGTTTCAAGCTGGTGGCCTGATTGCTATGGAGAAGGACTCCGGATGTTTTATCATACACCGCACCCGATCAAAACGGCACAGCATTCCTGCGGCTGAAGTGTTCAGAAATTTTTGATACCATGTTACTTAAAAATATCATCACTTGTATAACCCGCGTTGGTATAAGGCCGTAAGTAAACGGTATCCTTATTCATATTCCTCATCCAGAGCTCATTATCATCTAATTCTTCAGGTGGGTACTGAGATGTATTGCAACGCATGGCTTCTATGGCAATTTTGTTTTCTGCTTCGCTGCACCATATACGTATGGGCAAATACTTTTTCTCTACCGGTTTATAACCCCTGTGATAATCCATTGATATCTCTGATTTATACGGAGGTTCATCTTTCCAGTGCTCGGTTGGTATGGCAGTATAAAATAATTTTCCAAAATGGGAGGATTGCCCTGACTGGAAAATTTCGGTAACCACCGCGCCAACCATCCTGTGATCGGGATGACCTGAACCGCCCTCGGCTCCCCATGTGATAACGATATCCGGTTTGTAAATAGCAATAACACTGTCCAGCCTTTTTCTTAAAATGGACAGGGCATTCCAGGTGGTCAGTTTGCCATCTCCCATGCCAAGCATGATGGGAGGATTTATACCCAGCGTTTTGCATGTGCATTCTGTTTCGCGCTTCCGCACATGGGCAAGCGAATCTCCTGCCGGTATTTTAGCATGCTCCCGGATGCCCATATCACCCCTGGTTGCTATCGTTAAATACACTTTATGCCCCTGCGATGCAAGTTTTGTAAGCAATGGGCTCACGTCAATCTCATCGTCGGGATGGGCGAACACCGCCATGATGGTTTTGGGTACAGCATCATTTCCTGCTTCAGCTTCCGAAGACGCGTCTTGCTCATTACCGCAACCAAAAAGTAAAAAGCATATTGCACAGAAGAAACAATTTCTCATTTGCATTTATTTTATATGGATACAATCTATTTTTTTACGGTTGCAACAGATGATTTTTCCGGGCGGGACTTTGAATATAACCCATTTAAATGTTTTGCCAACGCTCTTCTGCGGGGCCCGCCTTAAAGAAGCTTTCCTGCTCAAAATTAAGTGCATCCACACATCAACGGTTAATCCATTTGGATAAAGTAGTAACCTAGTTTGGACAGAATACACTAACGAACAGGCGAAATAGATGAAAAATCGTTTTTGCATTACCTGTATATTTGATGGCAAGGAATTGCGGCTATTTTTTTTATTAACTGTTATCGTTGCGCTGTCGGGAGTTCATTGCGGGTCTGCCAAAAGCAGTAATGCTTACAGTTCAACCCCAGCAGGAACTAACGGGTTTCGATTGCCGCAACTGGCTTCCGGGAGAGATCATTGCAGAGCAGCACCCATTAACGGTAGACAAAAAACATGCAACCTGGCGTATACGACATAGCTGTTAGGCTGCAGGACGAATGTGGCTTTCATAATAAACCTATTGAACTACCTATAAAAAATAATCGTAAACTTTCAGAAGGATTTTATAAGATTGGCGAAATTGAAGCACATTAAAATGACTGAAAATATGGCACAGCAAACACAGTCAGCGGGTATACTCCGGGATAACCTGGATTATACCCTGTTTTCATGGAGCCGGCAAAAAGGAATCAATCCTATACTGGTGGAGAAAGGAGAGGGCGTTTATTTTTATGACTATGAAGGGAAAAAATACCTTGATTTTTCATCGGGATTAATGAACGTCAACATCGGGCATGGACACCCGCGCGTTGCCGCTGCTGTATTACAGCAAATGAACCAGGTGAGCTATGTTACACCATCTTGCGTTACAAAGGCTCGTGGCGACCCTGGCAAAAAGCTGGCTCAAATTGCACCGCCAGGTATAACCAAAACTTTGTTTACTACAGGTGGTGCGGAATCCATTGAAAACGCCATTAAGCTTGCAAGACTCTATACAGGCAAGCATAAAATTTTGGCCAGGTACCGTGCCTTTCATGGCGCTTCTTATGGCGCCATGAGCGCAGGCGGAGATCCGAGAAAGATACCGCACGACAGTCAACAACTATCCAATATTGTGCACCTTGAAGATCCTTATTGCTATCGCTGCCCCTGGTCGCAATCCGGACCTGATGCATGCAGACGTGAGTGTGTAAGCCATATTGAACGTGTTATACAGTTTGAGGGCCCTGAAACAATTGCCGCTATAATAAAGGAATAACGGCTGGCTATTTACCGCTTGGAGCACTAATGGTGAGCGATAAAATTGCTGCCCGTTTTGACGAACAGGTACTATGGCTGGGATTAACCTATTCCGCACACCCGGTGAGCTGCGCTGCTGCACTGGAAGTTTTAAAAATATATGAGGATGAAAATATGATTGTCAATGCAGCGGAGATGGGGAAATATATTGACAGGCGTGTAAAAGAAATGCAAGGCGTTCATCCCAGCATCGGCGATTTCAGGAATACCGGTTTATTAGGTTGTATTGAACTGGTTAAGAACCGCGAAACAAAAGAACCAATGGCTCCGTATAATGCAGAAGCTAAAGACATGATTGTTATGAACGAGGTTGCCACCTGCCTGAGAAAACTGGGCATGTACACTTTTGTGCGGTGGAATTATGTGTTTATTGCGCCACCGCTTTGCATTACCACTGAACAAATTGATGAGGGACTGAGCATTATTGCTGAAGCATTAAAAATCGCTGATGACTATTTTTATTAATAGTATACTACAAAGAATATAAAATACACTCCTGAGGAAAATCCTGACCAATCATTTACCAGCATGATAGCCGGAGATATTAACCTTGAAATAAATAGCAGCGAAGCAGAGATCAAATTGTACGTAACCCTGGTATGTGAAAAAATTAAAGTAGCCTTGGTAAAAAATGAAGGATATATATTCGCTGAAACCATTTCATCTTCTCCGTAAAATCCTTATCTCATAAAAATGACGCTCAGGGAAGGAATATTACCGGAAGCCATAAAGCTGCTGATCACAGACCTATTCAGCGGTATGCGCAGCAGGCTTTGTTTTTGTATGGTTAAAGGTGAAAGAAACAAAAGGCAAAACATTAGAAGAACTGGAACATATCATGACCGGGAACAGTGCATAGAAAATGTAAAAGGGATTATTGCTTACCGTGACAGCGCTTAAATTTTTTACCGCTGCCACAGGGGCAGGGCGCATTGAGCGATGTGCCGCCGTAATAGTCCTGCGTGCGGATTGTTGCAGGCAACCCGGCTTCATCATCCTGGTCTTCTTCGGCATGTTTTGTCTGCCGGTTTGAAACGCGGATACGATTCCGGCTTTTATTAAGTGCCTTTATATGCGCCACGGCACTGGTGTAGACAGAGGGCTCTGATATCTCATCTTTCAGCATGGATCCTTTGACTTCCTCAAAACCTCCTTCTATCGTTTCCGACACCATTCCTTCTGCGTATAACTCTCCGATAAGCGGCACCAGCCTTATTGCTTTTATATCAATGGCAGCTCCTACTACAAAAGCCATAAGCTGCGGATCCATTAATTCAGGATTGTCTTTTTGTTCCCGCAAACTGATCATCAGCTCTTCAAGCAGCCCAGTTATTTTGAACCGGTAACCATTGTCCGCACCCACCATTGCTTTCAACGCTTCCAGCATAACATTTTTGTGTGCTACCGGTGTAAGGGGTTCCAACACAAATTTTTTCACCGTGTTCAAAAGCCCGTCAAAAGGACGAGCAAAATATGCGTTTAGCACATCCGGTATCCAATCTCCGGTATATATTTCTGCCAGCTCAGCGGGCTGGCGAAACAGGTCAAGCAATTCTTCAAACCCCGTTTGAGGGTCTGTATACGCAAGCAATAATGCAGCATGCAATACGGCAGGAGTCCACTTGTCTTCCTGAAAAGTATATTCCATTACTGTTATTGACCGGCGCAAAATATAATGCAGCTCACTAACAAGCCCGGCAGGATCTTCCCGCATATCTTTTTCCAGGAAGCCGGTGTCAATGTTCCACAGATCCACATCATACAGGTAATCATACTTTGCATTTTGCGGCCCCAGTAATGCGGTCTCCTGTGTTGTTGTAGGAACTGTTCTTTCAATAGCATGAAATGTATTTTCCATGGATGTTTGCCAGTGTTGCATTACCACTTTAAGGCGGTATCTGTAAACCAATTTTGTAAGTTCTGAAATAAAATGAGCTTTAAATCCTTCCCGCTTTAATTTTTCAATACAGGCTTCCGCCTCATCAAACTGACTGGTAGCTGCCATGTAATGAATGGCAGCCCTGGTATAACTCACAAACTCGGTAATATGAAATGTTTTTCTTTCCGGGAACAGGGTAGAAATATCCAGCTCTCCGTTGCCAAGCAGTTTGTACGCCTCTTCAACATTCCCTTCCAGTATTTCAAAAACGGCCTTATTAACAATAGCAAATAAATAATCGGGAAATCTTTCGAAAAGCTCGTCATTGACCTGTTTTGCATGCGCCAGGTCACCAACTGCTTCATACCATACCGTCTGGTAGTTCCGGAGGCTGGCTACATGAGGATAACGCCTGACCAGCTTATCAAGCTTTCTCTTTATGGAAAACTTTCCTTTTTGCACTTTAAGATACAACTCATCCATATGTGGCTGCAATTCAGCCGGCATTTTTTCTGTTTCAACAGGGTCATAAACCACCGTATAATTCTTCATAACCTTATTCTTTTCGTTGCTGCCGTCAAATGTAGATGAATATTTTATTTTCCCATTCCATTATTTCACCTCCGCAAACGGATTGCCTGCTTCTCCCGTCCAGCGATACAATTGAAGATTGCAATACTGCTTTTTGTTTTCAGCCACACCGTTTTGGGAAATATAGAAATAGCCGTTACCCAGCGAATGGATGCCGGTAGCGCCCCATTGATAATGCCACCCGTATATGCCGCTTTTTCCATCATGCATGCCTGCTTTTGCGAGCTGCAGCACTCTTCCATTTTCTGTGCTGTCAAATCCTTTTAACGTTTGCAGCGCCGGGCTTTGAGCGCCGTCTATGGCAAACAGGCTGTAATTGGGGAACGCTGATTTTTTACCGGGATAAACGGCAGCAAGCCAATAGCCGGTATTCGCATCGTACTCTAATTTTTGAATACCATAGGTTGTATTGCCTGTGTAAAGAAAATATTTGTTAAGGGGTTTGTCAGGCCCGGTCAAATCAAAATGACTTTGTAGCAAGGGCCGCTCGTACTGCTTTAAGCTCTTTGCATCGTATTGCAGGATCACCTGGTAATCGTTGTCGCTGCGCGAGGTATCGCCATATATTCCATAAGCTATGTTCAACAAGTTCTTTCCCTGCTTTTGTCCAAACTGCGGGCCAAAAGCAATACCGTCTACGCCGCTGCATCCATAACGGTGTTCTGCCTGTTTGCTCCTGTTCATTACCATCGCGTTATAATCGTCAACCACTTCTTTTAAATAAACGGTGCTGATGATCTTGTCTTTTTCAGCATGCATACCGGGGCGGGTTATTTTTTCACCGTCGAAAATTGCGATATAAAAAGAGTTCTCTTTCTCATCTGCTTTTTTCCCGTTGCCCAGTCCCTTTAAAATCCCTTTGCCTATGTTATCATTTTTATACTCCAGCGAAGCGTAAACACGACCGTCATCAGGATTGATATCCAGGCAGCCCAAGTGCCCGAGGAAGCCGTCAACGCTGCCGATGACCTCTACAAAACCGGTCGCTGAAAAATCGGGATAAGATGAAATTGTTTACCTGATAATGATCTGCCTCGAACGGGCAGGCTGGTTTCCTTCAAGCACCTGCAATACATAGATGCCCGCACCAAGCTGCCTGTTCAGCTTCAGCTCTGCTGTTTTGCTTTTCGCATTCAATTCATGTTGCACAATTATTTTGCCGGTGATGGTAAGCAGGCGGAGTGTAAGCTTGTTTTGCCCGGTATTGTCTAATGCTATACGTATTGTATTTGCGGTTACGGGGTTGGGAGAAATGGTAAAACTTTTTTGCTCCGCAAACCGAATGCTCACCACGTCCGAATACAATGTTTTTTCACCGGTTTCCGTATATTCCAACCTGTAATAGTTTATGCCTGCAAACGGAGATTCATCCACATAATCGTAGCTGTTGGAAATACCGTTGGTCCCGGTGGGATAATATAATTTTCCGATGGTAGTAAAATCAACCCCGTTATTGCTGCGCTGTATATTAAACCGGCTTTCCGCATCCATACTTGCATTCCAAAGCAATTGAACCTGCTTATCTTTTTTAATAGCGGCAAAATCATTGAGCATAATAGGCAGGATGGCATTGGGTCCAAATACTTCAAACTCATACAGGGAATATCCATAGATTGCAGTATTCCGGGTCAGCCCATGCATTCTTACATGCCTCGCAGGTATACCGGCAGTTCCATCATCAATAACAATATTATTGATATATGTATTAATTGGGTTATCGGTAATCGTAGCTACCGTCGTCCAGGGTAGTAGTACCTGAAACAGCTTCATCTGTAGTCACTTCAATGTTGAAACTTTTTACATTCGCCACTTCCCAATAGAGGTTCACCGCTTTTACTTCATACACAGCGCCTAAGTCTACCGCAATCCATAGCGGGTCTGCAATATCACTTGACCAGCGTCCGTATTCATCACCATTTCCATCAAGTGCTTTTCCGGTTTCCGGATCTACACCCTGTCCTGCTCCATCAAAGGCTAAGTCAGGAGTATAGCCTCCCACCTGCATGGACGAAGCTGTTCCTGTTTTCGAAAGTGCAAGGTTAACATCCTGTGCTATTGCAACATGAACAAACAAAAAGGCGCAACCAAAGAGCACCAGTGAAAAGTAAATTTTCAAATTCATAACTACAGATTTTGTGGTTAGGTAATAAAATGCAACCCGGGTAGCAGATTCTGTAGGTATTTCTATGGATAAACTGAATTGACTTAATTAGTACAATGCCAAAACGGTAAACACTTAGATAAAAGTAAGTTAAATTTTAATAACAATTAATGTAACATCGTATTAAACTCAAAAAATCAAAAGGGTATAATCGGGGAGGAAGTTGAATATTAGCGTTAATTTTGCCACTCATTAAGGAGAAGTTATGCGCAATATTAACATTGGTCTGGTTCAAATGAGCTGTACTGCAAATAAGGCGGAAAACCTGAAAAAAGCGATTGAAAAAATTCATGAAGCGGCTCAAAAGGGTGCGCAAATTGTATGTCTGCAGGAATTGTTTACTTCGCTTTATTTCTGCGATGAGGAGGATTATGAGAATTTCAAACTGGCCGAACCCATACCCGGCCCATCAACAGATGCATTGAGTAAGGTGGCTAAAGCGTTGGGGGTGGTGGTGATCGCTTCGCTGTTTGAAAAAAGAGCCGAAGGTTTGTATCATAACACTACAGCAGTACTTGATGCAGACGGTACCTACTTAGGCAAATACCGGAAAATGCACATTCCCGATGACCCGGCCTTTTACGAAAAATTTTACTTCACGCCGGGTGATCTTGGCTATAAAGTATTCAAAACAAAATTTGGTACGATTGGCGTATTGATCTGCTGGGATCAGTGGTATCCTGAAGCGGCTCGTATAACTGCACTTATGGGAGCGGAAATATTATTTTATCCTACGGCTATTGGCTGGGCCACTTCTCAGGATGAAGCCACCAATACCGAACAATACAATGCATGGCAAACCATACAACGCAGCCATGCTGTTGCCAACGGTGTACACGTGGTAAGTGTAAACAGGGTAGGTTTTGAACAGGAAGGGAATATGAAATTCTGGGGCGGATCTTTTGTTGCCAATCCATTTGGAACAATACTATACCAGGCGGCTCATGATAAGGAAGAAGTGCATGTAATACAGGTAGACACATCAAAAACCGACCAGTACCGTACGCATTGGCCTTTTTTGCGCGACAGGCGGATAGACAGTTATCAGCCTATCACAAAAAGATATATAGATGAGGACTAGTGCTAAGTCAAGTCAATTATGTCTGTATGTTATCGTGAAAAGTGAGAGGAAGGTCTCATGTATAAGAAAGGGTCCTGTAAAAGTGTAAATTGAAGGTTGAATAAAGACATTCAATCACTTTAAAAACAGAGACCCATGACACAAGTTAGGCAATTAGATTTTAGCGGTACTACTAT